>Ga0209918_1000030_pt1 | contig 131954 bp, 112 predicted proteins | sample SalPonD_shore_MG_FD_185712 | JGI IMG/M metagenome (GOLD analysis project Ga0209918, IMG submission 185712) | Salt pond soil microbial communities from South San Francisco under conditions of wetland restoration - Salt Pond MetaG... | ecosystem: Environmental > Aquatic > Marine > Intertidal...
CGACCTTGCTCAATGACACCCAACCTGCCGGGTTCCATCAGGTGCTTTGGGACGGCGCCGATCAATTCCGGAAACCGGTAGCAAGCGGCGTGTATTTTTGTCGGATGGTGACGCCGCACTATACCAAAACAGTGAAAATGATGTTGGTGCGGTAGGTCATTTTCGAAATTTTGTACAAGTTAATATTCAGCCCGCGCTTTCACCTCCGGGAAGCGCGGGTTTTTCTGCGGCTGTTTGATTTGATCAAGGCATTCCAATTCGTGTAAATCTGTGTTAATCCGTGGACAATTTTCTTTAAGACGAGATGCAATTCCGCCACGCAGTTCGTGTTTCAATATGTTTATTCCAAAATTTTTATATTAATGTTAAAAATTGGTAAATATGATCATGTCAGATAAAATCCCAGAATACAGCAACATCGATGAGTTTCCGCCTTATGCTTTCGTCCCAGGCTATTACCCGCATCCGAAGAAAGATCCTGCGGGACATTCATACAATAAACCGGAGCCCAAACCGGAGAAGTTCAATCCGGGGAAATGGCAGGAGTCACAGTTCTATCTGTACGGCGTGGATCTGTTTAACCGAGGATATTACTGGGAAGCCCACGAAACCTGGGAGGCGCTCTGGCGTCAGGTCGAGAAAGATGAACCTGTCGAGTTGCTCTTACACGGATTAATCAAACTGGCGGCTGCTGGGGTAAAGGTGCGGCAGACTAATCCCAGAGGCGTCAAAAGTCATGCCCGGGGCACGAAACACATCTTTGGAAAATTAAGGAAGAAGCTAACGAGTGATTCCTTCTGCGGTTTCTCCATCCAATCTTTGGAAGAATTTGCCGAAGAGATCGAAGCCAATGCTGGTGAATTTCAGGCGGAGGCAACAACATCTGTGGAACGGGTGTTTGAAAGAATGTTACTGCTTAAGTTTGAAAGGTAACAAAAGAGTCCCGCTGTGAGCCCGTCAAACGCCGGGTTTATAAACGGGACGGACAATAATTTGTATAGTGGGAGATGAAACAGCGTGGAATCTCCCACGCGAATGAATTGGTACAGCCTGGAATATACATAAAGAGAGAAAATTGGCAGATGCTTTTGGGCAGTCTTTAAATTTGTGAAATGATGGTTTAACAAACTAATCTTCCCACCCGGCAAATAAAAAACCCGGCATCTAAATAAAACCGATGCCGGGTTTGCGGTACTGCTCCCCGCGGTTTGAAATTTATATCGTAAAACGCAGGAATCGTTCTTTTGGAGTCATCGAAATACCACAACGTGCGGGGGCTTCACCATCGTAAGTGTTTCCGCAGGTAGTGCAAACCATATAAAGATCTGAGAGCGAGTCCGTGTTGCCAGCGTTCAACTGTGCAAGAGCATTCTGGTACATCGCTTTGTGTTTTTTCTCGGTCTGATAGGCGTAATTAAACGAAATCATCGCTAGATTTACATTCTCCGCCTGAGCGGCTTTGATAAAATCGGGATACATCGTCGCCACTTCATACGATTCGCCATCGACAGCCGCCTGCAGGTTTTCTTTGGTGGATTTGACGTCGTATTCCGGAGTAAAGTCGTCCATTTTCACTCCGAGCTGGCTCAGTACTGAACGGTGATTATTCGCGTGGATACTCTCGGCTTTTGATGCGGCTTTAAACAGCAATGCAATCTTTGAATAGCCCTCTTTTTCCGCCTGTTTTCCGAACGCGGCATATTTCGCGCTGGCGGTGGTTTCACCGACAATGGCATCTTTGATATTCTGGACAGTGTTTTCCGGTAGATTCTGGTTACCGGCAAACAGTGTACTTCCAAAGATAACACTGGCGATGAGTGTGATTATTGCGAATCCTCGTTTCATTTTACGTCTCCTTGTTTGATTTGGTCTCTTGTTTAAGTTGATCACAAGATAACCCTGCCATCCTAAAGATAAGTTTAAGGCAATCTTAAAATTGGCTTAAAATCATGGTCACAATTAATAAGTTTTGAATCAATAGATTAATTTGTGACTGGCAAAGGACGATGCGTTGGCAGAACTACTAAAAAACAGAAAACCGTTGAAACGGTTTCAACCGTTTTTTTAATCCGTCTCGAACCCCCTGGCTGAAGCCAGGGGCTAATGGAATGTATTCCTGCTGTTCCGAGAATTTAATCAATGAATTCCACAAGGTCTCTACCTCGAGGTAGTTCATTCTGAAAAGCATAAAATACTTGCTAGTGTACGACTTCCGGATTGCCGGGAAAGGTCATCACAAACCGCGTTCCTTCGTCCGGAATGCTCTCAACATTAATATCGATGTCTTGCAGGTCTGCAAGACGTTTGACAATCGACAGTCCCAATCCCACGCCGGAGGTTTGGTTGCTTCGGGAATCGTCCGCACGATAGAACCGATCAAAGACTTTCCCGATCTCATCCTGGCTCATTCCAATGCCGTGATCTTGAATTAAGCAGCTCACGGTATAATTGGAATTAGAGATCTCTATTTTGATGGAAGAACCTTGGTCAGAATATTTGACCGCATTGGAAATAATATTGCTTAACAGGATTTCCAGCATTGATGGATCAACCCTCACCAAAGCATCTTTTTTGCCGGAAATGGTGACATGCATCTCGTTTTCCGCTATGTCGCGATGCAGTCGATCGAGCACCAGTTCGATCTGTTGGATGAGAGGTACATCTGTAAAAGATAAACCATTGGTGCTCCCGTCATAGCGGGTGAGAAGCAACATTTGATCGATGAGCCGGGACATCCGGTTTACTTCGTTTAGACAGTACGCTGCCTTCTCCTGATAATAGTCGGTCGACCGCGGTTTTCGTGCCATAACCTCCAGCGTTCCCTTGAGTGCTGCAACCGGAGTTCTGAGTTCGTGGGAAGCGTCCGATGTAAACCGCTTTTCCAACTGAAGGGCGTTTTGGATGCGATCGAGTAAATCATTAATAGTTGATGCCAGGCGATGCAATTCGTCTTTGTGAGACGGTAAAGGAATTCGCTGATCTAATTGCTCCCGGTGAATCTGATTTGCGGTGCTGATGACTTCATCGATGGGAGCAATACTTTTCCCAGCGATGGATCTGGTAACGAAAAATAATATGAGTAACACTAACGGGAAAGCCACAAGCAGGACAATCTTGAGATTCTGCAACACAAGCGCGGATTCCTGCAACGGCATTGCCACCAGCAGATAACCGAGAACTTCGCCATTTTGATTTGAGATAATCATCTGCAGTTGCCGAATGGGACTGCCTGACAGCTCGGAATTGAAGTACGCTTTTGTCGTTTTTTTCTGATGAAGAGTTAAATCCGTGTTCTGCAGATTGGGCGTTTTTTTGATAACATTGCCCAGAGAATCCATAACCTGAACAAATGTTGGATTGACTTCAATCTGTCCGTGTTCTCGCTCTTTCCACTCGTTGGGGTTCGCAAAAATGAACTGTTTATCCAGGATAACGACGCTGTGCAGGACTTCCGAGGCTTCAGCGGACAAGTCACCATTTAAGTGATTATACACTGTTTTGTGCACGACGCCGTATACTGTGACAAAGATCAACGCCACCAAAAAGCCAGCAGCGGCCAAATAATAAAAGGCGATTCTATTACGCAAACTTAATTTCACGATTCAGATTCCACTGCCATATAGCCCACGCCGCGCACTGTTTGAATCAGATTCTGTTGAGCACCATCATTCAGTTTTTTGCGCAAAAAATTGATGTACACATCGATGACAGACGTATCCGCATCCCAGTGGATGTCCCAGACGTGCTCGATTATCCGTGTCCGGGTGCAGACTTTTCCTTTATTCCGAATCAGGAACTCCAGCAGCGAAAATTCTTTAGGCGTGAGATTGATTTCATGTTCACCGCGAAATACCCGGTGCGTGTTCAAATCCATAATGACATCCGCCAGTTTTAACTCCGTTTGTTCGCCAGTTCTCGCCCGCAACTGGACACGAATTCGCGCCAGGAGTTCGTCGAAGGAGAATGGTTTCTTGATATAATCGTTGGCGCCGGACTCTAAACCAAAGACCGTGTCCTGAACTGTATCCTTGGCTGTCAAAAAGATTACGGGAATGTCGGGATGATCTTTCCGGTATTGGCGGGTGACCTCAATGCCGCTCTGTCCCGGCACCATCCAATCGATGAGCAGCAGGTCGTAATCGTTGACCAGAGCCATTTCCAGTCCGTTGTTGCCGTCGTTGGCAACATCCACGGCAAAATGCTCCTCTTCCAGTCCCTCTTTGAGAAAATTGGCGATACCGGGTTCATCTTCGATAACCAGAATGCGCATAACAATCCTCTGTTAGTCGTTATCCTCGTGAGACTCTGTATCTTTCATTGGAATTGTTTCATTTGTGTTTTCACCATTTTGGAAATTGCCAAATTCCGAGCCCAGGGAAAATTGAACGCCTGCCGCGTGTTTAAAGACCAATTCACCTCCATAATATCCGGTGCGGGCTACCGAAGCAACGCCCAGCAAGAGCAGAGCAAACGCCAGACCTTTTAATATTCCGGAATATTTTTTCATCATCACCAGCCCGATTCGAACGACAGCGGCTGCGGCAACGAGCCAAAGAGTGAGCGTTGCAGCCTCCTCGTGTGTTTCCAAAGCCTGACCCAGCGTTCCGACTTCGGTAACGCCGTCGCCGGCAAAATTTCCGGATAAATACGCGGCAATGACTCCTGCTGTGCCTAAAATTAACAAATAAAAACCCGCCGTACTAAAAAATTTCTTCCTGGTAATTAAACCGACAAAATCACTTAAAAATCCGATGATGAGCAAAGCGATTGGAAAGTGAACAATCATTGGATGTAAATGCGTTAAATCGAACATATCCCACTCCTTTTTGGCTGCAAGATAGGGATTTCGGTCTTAAACTGGACTTAAGGCAATCTTAAAATTCGCTTAAAATTCTCATATTTTAACATTTGGATTAGATGAGTATAAAAACTGTTATAACGGTTTGCACCGTTTTTTAATCCGTTTCGAATCCCCTGGCTGAAGCCAGGAGATAATGGAACGTATTTTCAAATAAGAACATCTAGCCAAACCGCTAAATTATGGGGAACGTTACTGAATCAAAGCGAGCAGTCATTCCTCTCCTTACGAAGGAGAGGGACTGAGGGTGAGGTTATTAATCGTGCCGTTTCAAAAATCACAACGATTTATGAGCCTGTATCACTCATCGTTAGAGAATGTCCCCGAAATTCCATAAAATAAACCTTCGATATTGACTAAACGATGAAGAAGAGGAGGAGCAGTTTATGGAGTACACGTATCTTGGACGAACCGGATTACAGGTGAGTCGATTAGTTTTGGGAACGATGAATTTCGGCCCGGAAACCAGCGAGAAAGATAGCTTTCAAATTATGAATAAGGCGCTGGACCTCGGCATTAATTTTTTCGATACCGCCAATGTCTACGGCTTCAGTGCCGGGAAAGGCACTACGGAAAAAATCATTGGAAAGTGGTTGTCGGAAGACAAAAGTCGCAGAGATCAAATTGTGCTAGCGACCAAGGTCTACGGTCAAATGGGCGAAGGGGTTAATGATAAAAAATTATCTGCTTACAACATCATCAAAGCGTGTGAGGAGAGTTTACAGCGCCTGCAAACCGATCATATTGATTTGTATCAGATGCACCATGTAGACCGTAATACTCCCTGGGAAGAAATCTGGCAGGCAATGGAATATCTGGTACAGCAGGGGAAAGTGCGTTACGTCGGCAGCAGTAATTTTGCCGCCTGGAATATCGCAGAAGCCCAGTGTAAAGCGAAAGAGCGCAATTTTCTTGGACTGGTTTCAGAGCAGAGCCTGTACAATCTCACTGAGCGTTCTATCGAGTTGGAAATGATCCCCGCTGTGAAAAATTTCGGATTAGGGCTTATTCCCTGGAGTCCCGTAGGTGGTGGATTATTAGCCGGAGCACTTGAAAAAGCGAACAAAGGCCGGCGGTCACACGAACGCGTTCAGAAGCGGGTAGAGCAATACAAAGAACAACTGCAAAAATATGAAGATTTTTGCAAAGATGTTGGTGAAGAGCCAGCCGTTGTTGCGTTAGCGTGGTTACTACACCAGCCGGGTGTAACCGGACCGATCATTGGTCCGCGGACGATGGAACATCTCACCTCGTCAACCCGGGCACTGGAGATTGAATTTACCGAAGCGCAGTTAGAGCAGCTGGATCAAATCTGGCCGGGACCCGGCGATCAGGCGCCGGAAGCGTATGCGTGGTAAAAATAGTGTTTACGTGTTGAAGTGTTCACGTGTTCAAGTATAAACGTGATGCGTAAATGAAATTAACGCCTCTGGTGACTCAATAACATCAGAGGCGTTTTTTTAATGAGGTACTATTGGAAATTGCTTGTTTTTAAATCACGGCAAAGTGCAGCTTTTACACACAAACACACAAACACACAAACACACAAACACACAAACACACAAACACACAAACACACAAACACACAAACACACAAACACTTTTTTCAATTAAATGTTAAATCTTAACATAATCTTAACAATGTGATTTTAATATTAGGCGATATGAGAAAATCAATACGGCAACAACAAAGCAGTAAGCGAATTCTCAGATTCACTTTTTTTCTGATATTTTTTGTAGGTATCTCAATAACCCTTCAGTATTGCAATCAGAAACAATCGGGAAACAGATCCAAGGTAAAAACGCTGAATGGTGCAGGAGCCACCTTTCCGTATCCGCTCTATTCACATTGGGCTGATAAATACGCAACACTTACCGGCATTCAGGTGAATTATCAGTCGATCGGTTCAGGAGCAGGTATTGCCCAAATTAAAGCACGGACTGTTGATTTTGGCGCCACGGATGCACCGTTAACATCTACACAAGTGAAAGAATCTGGGTTGGTGCAATTTCCGCTGGTCATTGGCGGTGTGGTTCCGGTGGTGCATATCGAGTCGATTCAGCCGGGTGATTTAAAATTGACCGGCGAAATCATTGCTGACATCTACCTGGGGAATATCACCCACTGGGATGATCCGCAAATCCAGAATTTAAATCCTGATCTGAATTTACCAGACAGAGAAATTACCCCGGTTCATCGTGCTGATGGTTCGGGCACTACCTGGATTTTTACCAATTATCTAAGCAAAATTTCACCGGAATGGACAAATGAAGTGGGCGTCGCGAAAGCAGTCGCGTGGCCTGCTGGTCCCGGTGGAAAAGGGAATGAAGGCGTGACTGGTTATGTGCAAAAGATCAAAGGAGCAATCGGCTATACCGAATATGCTTATGCGATCCAGAATAAAATGACTTTTGTCTCCCTGCGGAACCAGGCGGGAAATTATGTTACTCCAGGCATTAAGAATTTCTTTGCAGCGTTCACTTATGCCGACTCCACCCAACAACCATCATTAGTTAAAATATTAACCGACCTGCCGGGAAATCAGACCTGGCCCATTACGGGAATGTCATTTATTCTGCTGCATAAAAATCCGAAGCATCCGGAGAAAACCAGGGAATTGTTACGGTTTTTTGATTGGTGTTATAATCACGGCCAACAGCAAGCCAGGCAACTGGAATATGTACCGATACCTCCGGAATATGTGCAAAGGATAGAGAATTTGTGGAGCGAGGAAATCACTGTTGAAGGTAAGCCAATCTGGAATAATTAATACGCAAGTGTAACCGTATGAAATTTTTTCAATCTTCACGATCACATTCAGTTGCCGATTCCATTTTTAAGGGATTGGCCTTCATCAGTGCGGCGATTATTTTCCTGATAATGGTGGGGATTTTTATTCAGTTGATTCATAGTTCGCGGCTTTCCATCCACAAATTTGGGTTAGGTTTTCTTATCTCGGAACATTGGAATCCTGTTACCCAGGAATTTGGTGCAGCCAGCAGCATCTATGGGACATTGGTCTCTACGGCAATTGCGTTGATTCTCGCGCTGCCGTTAAGTCTCGCGATCTCACTTTTTCTGGTGGATTTAGCGCCACCCAGTGTGAGCAAATACGTCGGGTACGCCATTGAACTTTTGGCCGCGATTCCCAGCATTATCTATGGAATGTGGGGCTTGTTTATTTTTGCGCCGTTCATGTCCGATCACGTCCAGCCAATTCTGCAGCAGTACCTGGGATTTATTCCCCTGTTTAAAGGTCCTCCCATGGGAATTGGAATGCTGACTTCCGGAATTATTTTAGCACTCATGATTTTGCCCTTTACAACGGCGATGATGCGGGATGTCTTGAAAATGGTGCCGTCTATCGTTACGGAAGCGGCATATGGAATGGGATCGACGACCTGGGAAGTCACGAAAAAGGTGACGGTACCTTATGTGATTACCGGTTTGGTTGGTGGGGCATTTCTCGGACTGGGACGGGCCATCGGTGAAACAATGGCCGTCACGTTTGTCATCGGGAATAATCATAATATTTCCGCATCACTGTTTGAAGCGGGCAACAGTATTGCCTCCACACTGGCAAACGAATTTACTGAAGCGTCCGAGCCGATGTACCTCAGTGCGCTCATCGAACTGGGATTGGTTTTATTCGTTATCACTTTTTTGATTCAGGTTGGCGCGCATTTCTGGTTGAAACGACTCAGTAAATCGAGTGGGATTAAGTAATGAAATTAAAATCACAACGCCGCCGACGATTTGCCGATGTTATGTTGAAAGTCACCGCATTTTTGTCTGCAGTGATTGGCCTCTTTTTTCTCGGGTGGATTTTGCTCGTGGTGATCAAACAGGGCGCGGCGGCTATCGACTGGAGTTTTTTCACCAAATTACCGGCTCCCCCAGGTGGAGAAGGCGGCGGCTTGGGTAACGCGATCCTTGGGACGCTGTATATGACATTATTGGCTGCCGTGGTCGGCGTGCCGATAGGAATTCTCTCCGGTGTCTATCTCAGTGAATATGGACGCGAGTCCCGGTTTGGCGCGCTGGTTCGATTTACGATCAATGTAATGATGGGAATTCCTTCCATTATTATGGGGTTATTTATTTACACAATTTTGGTTGTTACCATGGGACATTTTTCCGGGTATGCCGGTGGATTGGCGCTGGCATTATTAATTTTACCCATTGTGGCCCGAACCACAGAAGACATGCTCTCACTGGTCCCGCATTCATTACGAGAGTCAGCCCTGGCGCTTGGAGCGCCGAGGTGGAAAGTAACCCTGGGCATTGTGTTTCGTGCTGCAAAGAACGGTCTGATCACTGGGGTATTGCTCGCTGTTGCCCGGGTAAGCGGTGAAACAGCGCCGTTGTTGTTTACATCATTGAATAGCCCTTACTGGCCAACTTCAATGAGTGAACCCACCGCAAATCTGACTGTGACTATTTTTAATTACGCAATGTCACCATATGCAAATTGGCAGCAAGCTGCGTGGGGAGCCTCCTTGCTGATTATGATTGCTGTCTTGTCAATGACGATTTTAGCACGTTTCATTTTACGAGGTAAACAGGAATGAACCAATCAACCGCAGATGCAATTCGGAAGATCGAACAACAGTCGGATACTACTGCTAATTTTGCATCCGTTCCTAGTGGACAGAGTAAAATTTCGGTCCGGAATCTGAGTTTTTTTTACGGCGATAGTCAGGCACTTTACGATAATAGCATTGAAATTGCGCCGCAAAAAGTGACCGCGATTATCGGTCCGTCTGGCTGCGGAAAATCGACCCATATCCGGGTATATAATCGGGTATTTGAATTGTATCGTGATCAACGCGCCACCGGTGAAGTGTTCCTGGATGGCGAGAATATCCTGAAACCGTCAGTGGATATTATTGAACTCCGGCGGAAGATCGGTATGATTTTTCAGAAACCGACTCCTTTTCCAATGAGCGTATTCGACAATGTGGCGTACGGACTAAAGTTACATTATCGATTGAATAAGCAGGAAACTGAAGGACGGGTAGAAAGTGCACTGAAATCTGCAGCGCTCTGGGATGAGGTGAAAGATGATCTTCATAAACCGGGTACCGCGTTATCCGGTGGACAGCAGCAGCGACTGTGTTTAGCCCGCGCCGTTGCCGTGGAACCAGAAGTGTTGCTGATGGATGAACCAACGTCCGCAGTTGACCCGGTAGCAACCGCAAAAATCGAAGAACTGGTTGAAACGCTTAAAGAAGATTATACCATTGTTATTGTCACGCATAATATGCAGCAAGCCGCACGGATTTCCGACTATGCGGCTTTCTTTTACAAAGGCAAAGTCATTGAGTTTGGGGATACACAACAGATATTTACTAATCCAAAGAATAAACGGACCGAGGGGTACATCACCGGACGGTTCGGTTAATCTTGAGAGGAAAACAAACAATGCCAAAGCGGTTACAGGTTGAAATAGATAATTTGAAAGAACGCATTCTCTCCCTGGGAGCGGAAGTGGAAAACCGCGTCCGGATGTCAGTGCAATCCTTGCAGGAGAGAGATACAGCGCTTGCTGAAGAAGTGATCACCGGCGATATCGATATTGATGAGATGGAAGTAGATCTGGAAGAGGAATGCCTCAAAATCCTGGCGCTTCACCAGCCACTGGCCGGGGATCTGCGTTTCATCATCGCTGTATTAAAAATTAATAACGAGCTGGAACGCATCGGCGATTTGGCAGTGAATATTGCCGAACGATCCCGGGTATTGGTTCCGCACGTGCCGTTTGAATTTCCTTTTGATTTTGCCACCATGTCCGAAAAAACCCAGGAAATGCTCAGAAAAAGTCTGGATGCGTTGGTAAACACAGAATCCGACACTGCCTATTGGGTGTGCAACGAGGATGAAGTGGTTGATGAGATTAACCGTGAAATGTATCAAATCTTGCAGCGGCAGGTGAAAGAAGATCCGGAGAGAATCTCATATCTGACTCATCTGTTGGGTGTCTCACGACATCTGGAGCGCATGGCAGATCACGCCACAAATATTGCCGAAGATGTCATTTATCTCGTGCAGGGTGAAATTGTGCGGCATCATGCCAATGAATATCGCCTGCAACCGACTTCCTCTGAAGAGAGGTAACCAACGGATTCCCAATAAAGCCGCACACAAAATTAATCAGCCACAGGATGAATATGGCGAATCCACATATTTTAGTTGTTGACGATGAGAAAGATATTCTCTCCATTTTACAGTATAATCTGGAAAAAGCTGATTATAGTGTGACAGGTGTTACCTCAGGTGAATCCGCCCTGCGCGTTGCCAGAGAACAACACCCTGATTTAATTCTCCTGGATTTAATGCTTCCCGGCATTGATGGACTGGATGTGTGCCGGATTATACGACAAGATCCATCTATTGCACAGATTCCCATCATTATGCTCACGGCCAAAGGCACTGAAGCAGATATCGTGACTGGGTTGGAGCTGGGTGCGGACGATTATGTCACCAAACCATTTAGTCCCAGAGAATTGGTTGCGCGGGTTGGAAGCGTATTACGCCGGCAGCAAGCAGTTGCAGAACACGACTCGCCCATCCTTTCCAAACACGGCATCGAGGTGAACGTTGATCGACGGGAAGTCACTGTACAGGGCGATTCAGTGGATTTAACCGCCACCGAGTTCGATATCCTGTATTATTTGATAAAACGTCCCGGCTGGGTGCGAACCCGCGACCAGATTATCGAAAATGTCAGAGGCGATAATTATCCTGTTACCGATCGCTCAGTGGATGTACATATCACGAGTTTGAGAAAAAAATTGGGCGCGGCCGGAGAAAACATCGAAACGGTGCGGGGCGTTGGTTATCGATTTAAAGAATAATTCCCAGGGATATTAGTGTGGCAAAACGGGTACTTACAATTTATGTTGGCGTTGTTTTAATCGCTCTTACTGCCACATTGTGGTTTACATTATCCACAATTTACACAAACCACACCAGAGAAGTCGGTATCGGCCTTGAACAGCAGGCTGAAATTGTAGGAACCCGCATAAGCGATTTACTTCAGCAAGAATCTATTACGTCACTTCACTCATCCATTCAACATTTTTTGCCAGATTCCTCTCTGCGTATCATCGTAACAAACAGTGCCGGAACAGTCATTGGGGATACCCGAACACCGGCATCTCTGGATGAAAATTATTCAGATCGCCCGGAAATGCAGGCGGCGCTGAGCGGACAATCGCTCTATGGAAAACGGCACAGTTATAGCCAAAATATTCAAATTTATTACGGTGTAACGCCGTTAAAGTGGGACGGAACTCTCCAGGGAGCGCTACGGGTATCGGTACCTGTCGCAGCAGCGAACCAACGGACAAACCAACTCGCACTTGAATTGATTATTATTGGTGTCGCACTTTCCGCACTTTTGATTCTGGCTGGGGTCTGGATGTCACAACGGTTTAAGGCATCTCTGGAAGAGATCACAGATGCTGCGGAGCAGTATGCTGCCGGAGATCTCACGTCGCGGATTTCTGTGAATGTCCCCCACGAAATCAGCGAAATATCATTGGTGCTGAACGGCATCTTTGATCAGTTTGAAGAGCGGGTACGGCAGTTACAAGCGCAGCATCAGGAGCTGGAAACAATATTAACAAATATGACTGAGGCGCTGGTGTTGCTTGATTCGCAGCGGGAAGTGGTCCGGTTTAATTCGGCGGCAGAGCGTATGTTTGGCCTCGCACAGGAAGATGCGGTCGGACGCAAAATGATGGAAATTGTCCGGCATACCGATGTTCACGAATTTATCGAGGAAGTGTATGTCAGCGATACACCGATGCACGACGAATTTGTGATGTTTCAGGAATCGGGACGGATGAATATTGCGATCCATGGCACGCCGATCCAGGATCCCAGGGGAAAAATTACCAGGGTCCTCATCGTATTTCACGACGTAACGCATATCCGGAAACTCGAAAATGTTCGTCGCGATTTTATGGCAAATGTCTCCCATGAATTAAAAACTCCGATCACCTCGATTAAAGGTGCGCTTGAAACCCTGGAGAGCGGCGCGATTAGTGACCAGAAAGCGACTGAAGAGTTTCTACCGATGATCAGGCGCCATATTTTTCGACTGGAGAAGATCATCGATAATTTGTTGAGCCTTTCCCAACTGGAACACGCGGACGAATACAACCAACTTTCCAAAGAAGAATACAACATCGCCGCCATACTCGATTCGGCGGTGCAACTTTGCAAGGAAAAAGCCGCTGAAAAGCAGCTACAATTTCACGTTGAAAGCCCCGAAGAATTGACCTGGCAGGTGAATGCCGCGTTACTGGAAGAAGCGATTTTCAATTTATTGGAAAACGCGGTGAAGTACAGCAAGCCGTCACAAACAATTCAGGTCGTTGCCCGACAATCTGATGGTGAATTAATTATTTCCGTGCAGGATTCAGGTATAGGCATTCCCAAAGAAGACCTGCCCAGGGTTTTTGAGCGTTTTTATCGCGTGGAAAAAGGCCGCAGCCGCGATTATGGCGGGACCGGCCTCGGATTGGCAATTGTAAAACACATCGCCCGTGCACACGGTGGATCTGTTTCTGCCGAGAGTGAAGTCAATCACGGCAGTACGTTCTCTATGCATCTTCCTTCTGAGTAGCCCTATTGGTTCTTTAACAAAAATTTAACATTCTGTTCATACGGCGTTAACAATCTATTCGTAATTAAACTGATTATTATGAAACGATGTATGACAGAAAGAACTGTATTAACCAAAACAAAGGAGGCTTCTGTGATTCAATTATCCCGAATCAAGATGCTAGTTTCACTCGTAGTAATGGGTATGGCGCTTCTGATGGGGAGCACGCTCACTGCACAGAATAAGACGATCAATGGCGCAGGCGCAACATTCCCGTATCCGGTCTACGCGCAATGGGCAGACGCGTATTATAAGATGAATGGTATAAAACTCAATTACCAGGCTATCGGTTCCGGTGGAGGAATTGCCCAGATCAAAGCGAAGACGGTTGACTTCGGTGCATCCGATGCGCCGCTGACCAAAGAAGAATTAGACGAAATCGGACTTATTCAGTGGCCCATGGTTATGGGTGGCGTAGTTCCAGTGGTGAATATCAAAGGCGTTTCAAAGGGCCAGGTAAAACTTTCTTCTGAATTATTAGCAGATATTTTTCTTGGCAAGATTACCAAATGGAATGACCCGGCAATTGCCAAAATTAATCCTGATTTGAATCTGCCGAACAAATCTATCACGGTGGTTCACCGCTCAGATGGATCCGGGACAACATGGATCTATACAAATTATCTCGATAAAGTCTCCGAAGACTGGCATAAAAAAGTGGGTACAGCGAAATCTGTTTCCTGGCCAACCGGCGTCGGTGGGAAAGGCAACCAGGGTGTTGCAGCGTACGTCCAGCGAATTAACGGCTCTATCGGATATGTTGAATATGCCTACGCGCTGCAGAACAATATGGTTTATACCAAACTCCAGAACAAAGCCGGTAATTATGTCGATCCAACAATGGAAGCATTTTCCGCCGCCGCTGCCAATGCAGACTGGAAAAATGCTCCAGGATATTATCTGGTGTTAACGCATCAACCTGGTGACAAGAGCTGGCCAATCACCGGAGCCTCTTTTATTCTGTTTTATAAAAAGCAGGATGATATGGCCTCGGCCAAACGCGTGTTGAATTTCTTTAACTGGTGTTATCAGAACGGTCAGGATATGGCAGAAAAATTGGATTATGTCCCAATGCCAGAAAACGTTGTTAAGATGGTGGAAGCAACCTGGGCTGAAAAAATTACAGCTAACGGAAAACAGGTCTGGACAAAGTAACGTCTATTTGGAGCGTGTCCGGCTGGTATTGATGGGCAATGCCAGCCTGGATGGGGTTATTAACTGGCTATGAGAGGTATGTAAGATGATATATCAGAGTATGAAGCGGGCGTTGATGGGCGCCCTTATGTTTGTGCTCTCGCTAGGAATAGTTGGAGCAATATATGCGAAGGATGATGGGGTTCCTGCCGCATTAAAGGATCTGTCAATCGGTGGTGTGATGTATTTATCCTATCAGAATGGACAGCAGCTAAATCCATCAGATCAACTTGACTCGTACAATGCGTTTACGCTTAAAAGAGGTTACCTGGATGTGAAGAAAGGTTTAACGTCCAATTTTATGGTGCGGTACACGACAGATATAACCAGAAGCAACGGAAGTTGGAATACCCGGATTAAATATCTGTACGGTAAATATTCACTGCCGCAATTCCTGTTTTTCACTCAATCCGGAGTTGAGTTTGGACAGGTGCACGTTCCGTGGCACGATTTTGAAGAAAGCATCAACGGCTTCCGAATGCAGGATCCGATGTTTTTGGAGCGATTTGGGGTATTCAACAGCGCCGATGACGGATTAACATTTGGTGCAAATTTTGGCGGAGAACTCTCCAGAGAATATCAGGCAAACGTGAATAAACATTATGCCGGCCGATATGGTTCTATGCAAGTTGGCGTGTACAATGGCGGCGGGTATCACGCTGCGGAGATGAATGAGAATAAGGTCGTCGAAGCCCGAGTGACTGTTCGTCCCATTCCGGAAATTGTCCCAGGATTGCAACTCACCGCCTTGGACATATACGGTAAAGGAAATGTCGCTACTCCTCCTGCTGGGGATCTCCCGGACTGGACGGCGTTTGACGGAATGGTGTCTTACCAAAGCGCACTGCTCACATTAACCGGACAGTATTACACCGGTTCGGGTAACCAGAGTGGATCAGCCATTGACGGCAATGGGAATGCTTTGGATCAGACAGGATATTCGGCATTTGGTGCAGTACATCTGGGCAATTCCCACCAGTATAGTTTCATAGCACGATATGATATGTTCGACTCCAACGCGAATTCTTCGACCAATGATGAAGTATCGCTGCTTATCGGTGGTGTAGCGTGGCAGATGAACCATAGTGCAACTTGGCTGCTGGATTACCAGCGCAAAGATCATAGCCTTAATCGACTGTCAGCCGAGGATCGGGTCCAGGTTACTTTGCAGACTAAATTCTAAGAGTTTACCGTATGTAATCCCGATATTTATAGGGGGATACAACAGACGCCACCAGTTGCATAATGATTGCTGGTGGCGTTTTGTTTTATGTTTTGGCCTATCGGAAATTTTTATAGTTACAACAAAATACTGCTGGAAAAACTCATCCCCCTGTCCCCCTTCGAAGGGGGAAACTGATAGCTGGACTGGAGTACTGCTTCTCAGAACCTGGCGCTCATAATATGGGGACGAAGTTGTCTTCTTTGCAATCCGGAAGAAAGTAAAAAACGGATTGAAAGATTGTGGTGTAAGGTACATATCTGTCCCTCTTCAGAAGGGGGACAGCATTTCGCTTATTAGCGGAATGCAGGGGGATGATCTGTGCTGTGATTTCCAAATCAAATGGCTTCAGACTCGCCAAAAATTGGTTCACCCATTCTTCTCCAAATAAAACCGAAATCGTTCCAACTCTTCCCGCGTCGATTGTTTTGGAGTGCTGTTTTCCCCGGGAAAGTTTTTGTTATCAAGACCAGCAACCAGTGCAGAAATGCACTCCGGAATATCCTTATGATACCCGCCCTCTAACAGTGCGAACACTGGAATATCAAATTTCCGAACCGTTTGGCCAAAATGATAATATCCTGCAAGTGTATATCGCAGGTTCAATAGAGCATCTTTGCGGTAACCGTCAAATCCCGCCGATATTCCAATGATATCCGGCGCGAAGTCCTGAATTGTCGGAAGAAAATGTTCAACCCACTCTAATAATACATCATCGCCGCTATCTCTGGGAGCCGGTGTGTTAAACGTAAATCCTTCTCCATCGCCCTCGCCGGTGCGATCGACGGTGATGTCATATCCCTTGTTAGTATCGTAACCAAGATAAAAGTAGGGATAAACATATTCCTGGTGGATGGAGAAAAATAGCACCTGATCATTTGCATAAAACAGTTGCTCGGTGCCGTCACCCTGATGGCCGTCAAAATCAAGAATGCAGACTTTCTTGCCTTGATTGACTAATTGTTGCGTTACAATCGCCATATTATTGAGGAAGCAAAATCCCTTGGCGGTAGCTGCTGTTGTATGATGTCCCGGTGGACGAGTACATGCAAATGCAGATTCCTGCACACCTTTCCACGCCAGCGCCACTGAATCTCTGGCAAAATCATAGGTTTGTTCGTCGGTTGCGACTTCAGCCAAATGTCCGTGATGCCGTCCAGACTCCTGAATTTGACTGATTAATTCTTCACTGTGAATTGCGGTGATGAACGACTCATCTGCCGACTGCACCTGAAATTTTTTCCCGATCTCCGCAATATTTTCCAGGCGATACGCTCCCTCGGGAAATGTATTTCCAGGATATTCCACAGATGATTTTGTATAGATTATATCCATGGTTTCTTCCGATAAATTGTTATCTTTTTATTAATTGCTAAACAATTGTACGGCGCAGATACGGAAGCTTCAAGAATCGACGATAATACTGACGAAAATATAGTGATCGACAGAATGGAGTTATTGGAATGAATAAGCTAATTCAGCTGTTAGCACAACAGGGTGATACAACCGATTCTGAGCAGTGGCATAAGTGGTATACAACGGTTCGGGCAAAAACAGCGATGGAGCCGCATAATGTTGAACTCGTCGAAATCAGTGCGGATAAAATTGTGCTCGAAATGGAAATTACTGACAACGAACGACAGCCATATGGCCTTCTGCACGGGGGGATGAGTATGATGCTCGCGGAAACGGCGGCCAGCATTCACTCCAGCTGGGGACTGGATTTGTCCAAAGAAGTCCCGGTCGGCATCGAGTTGAACGGTTCACACCTCCATTCAGCCAGAGAAGGAAAAGTCCGGGCGGTGGCGACGGTCATTCGTCGCGGGAAAAATTTAGTGCATCACAATATTGAGATTATTCATGTAGATACTGAGAAAACTCTTTCGGTTATCCGAATGACGAACTGGATACGGAAAATACAATAGAACGCCGTCCGATGCGGCGAATCACTGATTTAGCAGATGACCGCGGATAAAAAATTAAACACCGAAAAGCACTGAAAACACCGAAAGACAAGATAAAAACAAACTCACCGCAGAGACGCAGAGTTCGCAGAGAATACACTGCCGAAAGTACTTAACTCGTAGATCAAAGATGAAAGTACTGGAAAGATGCTCCAGAAGGAGTCTCTTACGAGAAAAGATAAGAGCAATCTTACTGCAGAGAGCGAAGGGAAGAAACTTTAATCTTTATTCTTGATTTCCCGAGTAAGAGTATGATTAAAATTATGATTAAGAGGATAGACGGGAGTTTAAGCATTAAATATCCCGTACTCCTCATTACCATATTGCCTTATTACGTATCACGAATCATGAATCATGAATCACGTATCACGCATTACGAATCACGCATCACGTCACACATCCAACAGCAATCTTACCGGATCCTCCACCAATTCTTTGACACGATAGAGAAACTGCACTGACTCTTTACCGTCGATGATGCGGTGATCGTAGGACATGGTCACGTACATCATTGGCCGGATCACCACTTCACCGTCGATTGCGACCGGACGATCCTGGATAGCGTGCATTCCCAGTATGGCGGATTGCGGCTGGTTGATAATTGGCGTGGACATCAGCGAGCCAAAGATGCCGCCGTTGGTGAGCGTAAATGTGCCACCGCGCATCTCTTCGATGGCCAACTGGTTTTCTCTGGCTTTATTTGCCAGCTCAACGATATGCTCCTCGAGGTCTGCCATCGACATTGATTCTGCATTCCGAATCACTGGTACGACCAATCCACGATCGGTGGAAACTGCAATGGAAATATCGCAATAATCGTGATACACGATTTCATTTTCATCGATGTACGCGTTGACTTCCGGATATTCCTGCAGGGCCAGTACTGCCGCTTTAATAAAGAAGGACATAAACCCGAGTCCCACCTCGTGTTTTTCCTTGAAGATTTCTTTGTATTGCCCTCGGAGATTCTTGACTTCAGACATATCAATCTCATTGAACGTCGTCAGCATCGCGGTCTGATTTTTGGATTCCACCAACCGGTTCGCGATAGTTTGCCGCAGTGTCGACATCCGTTTTCGGTGTTCGTTTCTGGTGCCGGGCACCGGTTTTGGCGCGGCTTTTTCTTTTTTCTCTTCAGTCTTGGGCGCTGGTTCCGGTTTTGCTTCCTTCTTCGGTTTTTCCTTCGTCTGTTTCTGGCTTTCAACCGCTTGCTGCGCATCGGATTTAGTAATCTTGCCTCCGATTCCAGAGCCCTTCACATCGCTGGGAGAAATACCAGCTTCTGAAAGAATATTTTGTGCGACCGGCGAAATTTTAACGTCTTCTTCGTTGCTCGCAGATCGGGTAACTTTTTCTTCTTCTCGCTCCGGCGCCTCAACTGTTTCCTCTGTTTCGGCCTCTTGCTGCTCTTTCGGTTCCTCTTCCGCAGCTTGACCAGTGTCTTCCGGCTTTTCCTGATCAGTGGCAATCACAGCGAGAACTTCGCCCACTGAGAGTGTATCGCCTTCTTCTGCCTTGGGATGCAAAACGCCGGCCTTATCCGCAGGAACTTCAAACGATGCCTTATCCGATTCAATCTCACAGATCGGCTCGTCAACATCGACGTAATCGCCGTCTTGTTTCAACCATTCGCCCACAACAACTTCGCTGACAGATTCACCAACTTCGGGTACTTGTATTTCGTGTTCCATAATCCTCGCTACATTGGTTTATACGTTGACAGTTTGCACTTTTTGATCCTGCTCTCTGGCCTGACCATTCTGTTTGTCTCCAAAGGCTAAATCCAACAACCGATTTTGTTCCACCTCGTGCTGCTTGTGGAATCCGGAGGCGGGAGAAGAACTTGCTTTGCGGGAGACCACATCCCAATCGAAGAAATCCATTTTACGCAGGAGATAAGAATATGCGCCCATATTTTCCGGTTCTTCCTGTACCCACGCGTACTGTTTTGCGTTGGAATACTGGTCGAGAACTTCCTTCATTTGTGCTTCCGGGAATGGATAGAGCTGCTCAAGTCGCACAATGGCTACATCGTCACGCTCTTCCTCTTCCTGACGGGAGAGCAAATCATAGTAAACTTTCCCTGAACAAATCAGCACTTTCTCCACCTGTTTCGGCTCGACGTTAGGATCAGGTAAAACTTCCTGAAATTTCTTTTCGGCCAGATCACTCAAGGGGCTCATGCATTTCGGATGTCTCAACAGACTTTTTGGCGTAAATACCACTAATGGCCACCGGAACGGGAATTTCATATGCCGCCGGATCAGGTGAAACATATTCGCCGGCGTGCTCGGGTAGGCCACCTGCCAGTTATTGTTTGCGCTGAGTTGCAGATAGCGCTCAATCCGTGCAGAGGAGTGCTCCGGTCCCTGACCTTCATAGCCGTGCGGCAGGTAGAGTACTAGTCCGTTGGTGCGGTTCCACTTCGCTTCAGAACTGCTCAGATATTGATCGACCACGATTTGCGCACCGTTGGCAAAATCGCCAAACTGTGCTTCCCAGATCGTGAGACTATCGGGACTAGCGCAGGCATAACCATATTCAAAACCCATCACCCCGTATTCTGAAAGCGATGAATTGTAAACGTAAAATGGGGCCTGATCTTCGCTGATATTCTGGAGTGGAATGTATCTTTCCTCGGCGTCTTCAGTTAACAGAACGGCGTGACGATGTGAAAAGGTGCCGCGCTCAGAATCCTGTCCGGAGAGGCGGACTTGCACGCCTTCGTTGACTAAAGTGCCGTAAGCGAGTAACTCGCCGAGCGCCCAATCCAGCATTTTATCTTCGGTTAGGCGCTTTTTCGCGCCATCATACAGTCGTTGGATCTTGCGGAAAACCTTAAAATCGTCAGGGATCGTGAAAATCTTTTCCCCGATTTCCAGCAGTTTGTCTTCATCAACACCCGTCTCAATGGACGTAGTAATATCTTTGGAAATTTCCTGGGGTTTGCGGCCTAAGTCGCAGGAATCAATTACCTGCGTTAATTCAGACTCCGGGTCGTCCTTCGCTTCATTCAGGCGTTTATCCAGCATTTCCCGAAATTCAGTTTCCATTTCCTCGGCAATCCCTTTTTCAACCTCACCGGCTTCCAATAACTTGTTATTATAGATTTCTCTGGGATCAGGATGCTGCTCGATTGCCTTGTACAGTTTAGGCTGTGTGAATTTGGGCTCATCCGCTTCATTGTGTCCGTATTTACGATAGCCCAACAGATCGATAAACACGTCCATATGAAATTTTTGGCGATACTCCATCGCCATCTGGATGGCAAAAACCACGGCTTCAGCGTCGTCAGCGTTCACGTGCAACACTGGCGAGAGCGTCACTTTGCCGACGTCGGTACAATAAGTACTGGACCGTCCGTCAAGGTAATTGGTGGTAAAACCGATTTGATTGTTGACGGCGATGTGGATAGTTCCGCCGGTCTTATAACCGTTGAGTAATGACATCTGCACCACTTCATAGGCAACCCCTTGTGCAGCCAATGCAGCATCGCCGTGAATCAGAATGGGGACAACTTTATCCAGATCACCGTCGTGATTGCGATCGATTTTTGCCCGCGAGACACCTTCCACCACCGGATCGACAGATTCCAGATGTGATGGATTTGGATTCAGATTGATGCGTACCGCTTTGCCTGAGACTGTCTCAACATCACTGGTATAACCGAGATGATATTTCACATCGCCTTCAAAGATCGATTCAGCGAATGCTTCACCTTCAAATTCACTGAAAATTTCGCTGTACTGCTTCTGCATAATGTTAGCCAGGACGTTTAAACGACCGCGGTGCGACATCCCGATCACGAACTCTTCTGCGCCAAGTTCTGAGCCGCGTTCTATTACTGCATCCAGTCCGGGAATGAGAGTCTCACCACCGGAAAGTGCGAAGCGTTTTTGTCCCACATATTTGGTATGCAGAAAATTTTCAAATACGACCGCCTGGTTCAACTTATGCAAAATCCGCCGTTTTTGAGACGGCGTAAACCTCGGTAAATTTTTCGTGGATTCCATTCGTTCCTGAATCCACTCTACGCGTTCCGGACTCCTGATATATCGGTATTCAGCGCCAATTGAGCGACAATATGTCGTCTCCAGATGTTCTATGATTTCCCTGAGCGTTGCCGCGCCAATCCCGATTTCGTGTCCGGCCTGAAAAGTCGTGTCCAGATCCTCTTCGGACAGGTTAAAATTCTCGATGTCTAGTGTGGGACTATATTGGCGGCGTTTGCGCACCGGGTTCGTCTTCGTGAACAGATGGCCGCGTCGTCGGTATCCGCTGATAAGATTCAGAACCAGGCGTTCTTTTCCGGCGGCTTCTGAAACGGGAGCCTCAACACCGCCGTTTTCCCGGGCAAAATCGTAACCCTCGAAAAAATCGCGCCATTCCTCGTCCACGGAATCCGGATCCTTTTGGTAATCGTTGTACAAACCTTCGATGTATTCAGGATGTGCGTTGTGTAAAAAAGAAAACTTATTCATTAGTATCTGTTTTCCCTGCGTATAATATTTCAGTTAAATTTATCTATTGGATGATTTCGGTTGTTGAAATCCGACTGATATGAGGGTGATTACCTGCGCAATCACGCCCGGCGGTTGGAGCAAAACAAAACTGTTTGGAGTAATTCATCTCTCTTAATAATTCAGTTCCAAATTTAATCGCCTGTAAGCTACACCTCCGGCATATCAATGTCAATCATGGAAGCCGATTCGTTCGTTTCCATTAGTGTTATAATTTTCTAAAATTTACTAACTAAAAGGGTAAAAGAGGTATGCCAAAGAATAACAAAAATTTTTCGTCCAAAGATGCCGCTCGCGAGTACGTCTGGAATACATTGCAGGAGGAAAAAGTCGCCAGATTCCCGTTTCCTCCGCAGGATCGGATTCCCAATTTTGCCGGAGCGAAGGAAGCGGCTGAACGGCTTATCAATCACAAATTATTGCAAGGTGTCAATGCTGTGAAAGTTAATCCGGATGCGCCGCAGCGATACATCCGGCAGTTCGCCTTGGAGCGAAATATCATCGTTTTTGTCCCAACGCCGCGTCTTCGCGCCGGATTCAAAAAACTCGATCCGGAGCAAATCCCATCCGATGAGTTGAAACGAGCAGCCAGTTTATCTCATATGGATGACTATGCTGAAACCGTCGATCTCAGCGAATTGCCACAGATGGATGTGATCATCGCAGGTTCTGTAGCCGTTACCAGGCGTGGACAGCGTTGTGGCAAAGGACACGGATACAGCGATCTTGAATACGCCATTCTCAGAGAACTCGGCCATGAACCGGCGCCGGTAGCGACAACAGTACACGGCATCCAATTAGTCGAAGGATTTCCGAGCGATGCTCACGACATTCCCCTGACGCTTATCGTCACTCCAGAGGCAACTATCGAAGTCGACAATCCGCCAGAGCCACCAAGTGGAATCAACTGGGATTTACTCACGGATGAGGATTTGGAAGAAATGCCGGTGTTGAGAGAGTTGCGGGAAATGTGAGGGACTGATGATCTACAGTTAAACGAACTCACCCTTTCATCCCTCTCTTGCCAAGAGAGGGAAATTGCACAGAACATACTTCCTCGCGTCCCCTCTTTCCCTTGGCGAGGGAAAGAGGGCCAGCCTCGTAGAGATCCCTTTGGGAGGAGAAAGAGTTTTTCCAGTACAAAACCTACCATTCATAAAAATATTTCAAGCCTTCTTAAAATCGAATCCTGAGAGTATTCACGCCCTCTGATCTTGGTATCTATTTTGAATAACCCAATTGGTAAGTAAGGGTTTACCCTCTCTGGATTACAAGCACAACCCAGTAGATAATTTATGAATGATTTTCCGTAGTATGATTCCGTTTCTGTCCAACAAAAACAGTCATCTTGAGCGGCGGTCCCGTTTTCGTAGGACCGCTGTCGAAAGATCTCCAGCATCGAAGCAAGACGCACACACGAGTCTCTGTGTACCTGGTGTCCACTTTGACAAGATTTCTCGACTCCATCCGACAACAGCCGGACTCCGCTCGAAATGACTGGCTTGCTAATAAATCTTCAGGTGCATCTCCGGCAAAACCACTTCACCTGTTAAACGAGTCCGGATAGACCCTTTCAGGGGTCACGGACCCTGAAAGGGTCTTTATTGTAGCGCAGTGATAAATTCGATAATTCGTCACAAAGGCAGGATGTTTAAAATAAAACGGCTCTACAGTGAAAAATGATCTGAATCTCGTACAACCCGGTAGGTCGATCCTGAAGAATTTTCCGTAGTATAATTCCGTTTCTGACCAGCATAAACAGTCATCTTGAGCGGCGGTCCCGTTTTCGTAGGACCGCTGTCGAAAGATCTCCAGCATCGAAGCAATATGCAAACCCGAGTTTCTGTGTGCCTTGTGTCTGGGTTGACCAGATTTCTCGACTCCATCCGACAACGGCCGGACTCCGCTCGAAATGACTGGCTTGCTAATAAATCTTCAGGTGCGTATCCTGTAAAACCGTTGTATTTTTCTTCCATTTCTATTCTGAATTATCGATAAAATGGTTACGGAGTCCATTATGCAACAATATCTCATCCGAAAAATTAATCACGCACTAAAAATCGACGGTTCTTTGTCACATCCCGAATGGCAAACAGCAGAAGTTGCTCAATTAGTGGATTGCGTCAGCGGCAAGAACCCGAAGCTAAAAACCGATTTTCGGATGCTCTACGATGACTATTATCTCTACATCGGTTATGAAGTCGAAGATAACAACATCATCGCTACTTTCACCGAACGCAACGATCCACTCTATGAAGAAGATGTAGTCGAGATATTTCTTTCACCGTCCGGAAGTTTGCACTATTACTACGAATTCAATTTTTCACCGAATAGCGTCATCTTCGACGCCATTGTTCTCAATGATGACGGACGTGAAGGCGTCGGCAGGGGAACTTTGATTCCCTGGACCGATTGGAATTGTGAAAATATTCAAGTTCGATCCCAAAAAAAAGATGATGGAAATTGGTCAGTTGCCGCCGCGATTCCGTTTAAATCTCTGCATCTTGCAGAGAATCGAACACCGAAATCCGGTGAAACCTGGCGGACAAACATTTGCCGAATCGAATACGGGGAAGAGGAGACGGAGTATACAACCTGGAGTCCAACCGGTTTGGTGGATTTTCATACCAGTGAACGATTTGGATTACTCCGATTTGAGTGTTGAAACCAATCTGGAGCGCTAACAAGAACGGACAACCAAATGAGTGAAATCGCTGCAATAGTTTCTGATGTGCCAAGGCAAAAAGACCGGATTATGTCCATTGATGCGTTCCGGGGATTTACAGTGTTGGCGATGATTTTTGTCATTCAGGTGGCCGGGTATACCAATCTGCCGTTGACGATGTCGTGGTTCGGCAGCCCGCCAGTCTCAACGTTTAAGCACGCAGGCGAAGCAATCAATGCAACTGGTGTCGGTCTGACCTTCACTGATTTGGTAGCACCATTTTTCGTATTCATCGTCGGACTTGTACTCCCATTTAGTCGAAAACGTCGCGGCAGGGAATGGTGGAATCACGTCGGAACCCGAACCGTTCTACTCATCTTGCTCGGCATATTATATATTTCACTCATTCTACACCTGTCGTATTGGTGGGGAATATTACAGGCAATTGGCGTCGCGTATTTTATGGGCGCGGTCGCGATGCAATTATCCCAGAGATGGCGCTGGCTGCTGGTTTTTGCGGTTGCCGGCTTTCATCTGTTTATGTCCCACACATTTCACTGGTGGTTACATCTCGGAGATCCGAACGCACCGTTTCTGACTATCACCAACCTGCACGGCGACCCACTGAAACCGCTGACGGTGCATTGTACGCCTTGGGCATCGATATCCTATGGTATGATTACGATTGTGGGAACGCTGCTCGGTGAAGCCGTCGTGACCAGAGATAAGAAAACCATCATAAAGCAATCGCTGATAATCGGAATTGTCTTCAGCCTCATCGGCTATCTATTACACCGGTTTCACTTCCCGGAATTTGCTATGAATAAGGATACGGTTTCTGCTTCTTATGCTTTGGCAACCTCGGGTATTTCAGCAATTTATTTCCTGATTTTTTATCTTATCATCGATGTCTGGAAAATCCAAAAATGGGCCTGGCCGTTGATTGTGTTCGGTTCCAATGCGTTGTTAGGATATTTCTTGCAGCCGATTGTCCGGATCTTTGTATTTGCGTTGGGATTTCAACCGTACCTGAGCGGATACAGCGGCTGGAATGGAATGATGGTTGGACTTATCTGGACAACGCTCCTCTGGTCCGTATTGCTCTGGTGTAATAAGCACGACATCTACTGGAAAATTTGACTTTACTTTCACAATGGCAGATCAATCCAAAAGACTGTTTATGAATTTTCCCGGGGAATTTTTTGTCGATTCCACTTGTATTAATTGTGATGCGTGCCGGCAGCTGGCGCCGGAAACTTTTGCTGAGGCAGAAGATTACGCCTACGTGAAAGCGCAGCCATCAACGGAAGAAGAGACGCGAAAAGCGCTTCGAGCGCTACTTGCATGTCCGACCGGTTCGATTGGAACGGAGCATCCAAACAAAGCTGGTGAGGTTGTTTCTGATTTTCCGCTGCAACTCGAAAATGGTGTATTTTATTCTGGGTTTAATTCACGGAAGTCTTTTGGCGGAAACAGTTATTTTGTCACGAACGATTTTGGCAATTGGTTGATCGATTCACCACGATATGTCCGGCATCTGGTGGAACGATTCGAAGAAGCCGGCGGAATCGATTTTATCTTTCTCTCTCACCGAGATGATGTGGGAGACGCTGCAAAATTTGCCAAACATTTTGGAAGCCAGCGGATTATTCACCGGGAAGATCTAAGTGCTCAACCCAAAGCGGAAATTGTCATCAGCGGAGAAGAGGCTCAGAAGATTTCAGACGATTTTTTGGTTATTCCCACTCCGGGACATACCCGCGGACATAATTGTCTCCGGTACAAGAATGAATATCTCTTCACAGGCGATCATCTCTGGTGGGATCGATATCAACAGGAATTGTACGCATCAAAATCAGTCTGCTGGTATTCCTGGCTTGAGCAGGTTAAATCCCTGGAAAAACTTTTAGATTATGAATTTCGCTGGGTACTTCCGGCCCACGGACAACGCGTTCAGTTGGAATATTCAGAGATGCATTATTCACTGATTGATTTGGTAAAGTCATTATCCTGAACCATTTCATTTTTCTTAAATGAGTTGTTTTTCGTTTTGTCATTTCTGGTAACTCTAACTTTTTTGTGGATCGACTGTTCAAATTGTTAGTCTGGATCTTTACATTTTAAAATTGAAATGGATGAGAAAGGTAAGAAGTTGCAGAGGAGCATAAGATGGCAAATATATATGAAGATAACAGTCTGAGTATTGGCAGAACGCCGTTAGTTAAAATCAATAAAATTGGCAGTGATACTAAGGCCAAGATTTTTGGCAAAGTTGAGGGCAGGAATCCAGCATATTCCGTAAAGTGCCGGATTGGTGCTTCGATGATCTGGGACGCAGAAGAGCGAGGCGTTTTAAAGTCCGGGATGACCGTCATAGAACCAACCAGCGGCAATACTGGCATTGCGTTGGCATACGTTTGTGCCGCACGCGGTTATGACCTCACATTAACGATGCCGGAAACGATGACCGAAGAACGGAAAAAGATGATGCGCGCGTTCGGAGCAAATCTTGTTCTGACTCCCGGCGATCAGGGGATGAAAGGCGCCATTGAGAAAGCCGAGCAGATGGCGAATGATGATCCCGACCAATATTTTATGCCGAATCAGTTTAAAAATCCGGCCAATCCGGCCATTCATTTTAAAACCACCGGACCAGAGATTTGGGACGATACCGATGGTGAAATCGATATCCTTGTGGCTGGCGTGGGAACCGGCGGGACAATTACCGGGGTCAGTCGATTTATCAAACAGGAGAAAAAGAAGCAGATTCAATCCATTGCTGTGGAACCGGCAAATTCTCCGGTATTGTCAGGGGGTGAAGCAGGATCACATAAAATTCCTGGCATTGGCGCAGGTTTCAAGCCGGATGTGTTGGATATGGATTTGGTAGATGAAGTGATGACTGTTGAAGATGAAGAGGCATGGGATTATTCCAGACGATTGGCTCAGGAGGAAGGCATTATTTCCGGAATTTCGTGTGGCGCGGCTATGGCGGCGGCAGTGAAAGTCGCAAAACGTCCGGAATCTGCAGGAAAAACGATCGTCGCGATTCTCCCGGATTCTGGAGAACGATATTTGTCGACGTCGCTGTTTGATTAAATTATTATTTTTGCTACTGACCACTCTCGTTGTCAGTAGTGGAGAAATTCTTTCAGCACGAAGATAAATCATCCCCCTGGCCCCTTCGATGGGGGAAAGGTGTAACTTGGCGGCATGCGGTCTATCAGAATCTTGTATAGAGAGGATGGATCACTTGGAGTGCTGGACGAGTTGTAAAACCACACATATCATTGGTGAGTTGCTGGATCAATGGTGAGAGATAAATTCAATTCTTTAGTGATTTTCTCCTCTTTTTGTATCACATTTTCAAAAGTCATTCCAACGATAAAAATCGCGTTTTCCAAGCAAAAGGAGGAATTCTTATGAAAAGAATCTCTGCGATAGCCGTTCTCTTATTCATTACTTTTTCTTTGAATGCTCAAATGGTTACGGAGAAACACCAGGGAATGCCGGTCTCGACTTTTTCGATTGTTGCCATTGATACCGTTGCCGGCGAGATGGGCGTGGCGGTGCAATCTCATTGGTTTGCTGTTGGTTCGTCAGTTCCGTGGGCGCGGGCGGGAGTTGGAGTTGTCGCGACCCAGTCACTCGTGGATGTATCCTACGGTCCCTTGGGATTGGATCTGATGCAAGGCGGCAAGACGGCGCAACAAACACTCGATGCCTTAACTACCGCTGACAAACATCCGGATATTCGGCAAGTGGCTATGATTGATGTCCACGGCAATATTGCAACGCATACCGGTGAAAACTGTATTCCAAATGCTGGAGACATCCAGGGCGCTAATTATTCAGTCCAGGCAAATCTGATGATCAACGACAAAGTTTGGCCAGCCATGTCCAAAGCGTTTGAATCGACACAAGGTGACCTTACTGCCAAACTACTGGGAGCACTTCAGGCCGCACAGGATGCAGGTGGAGATATTCGCGGCCGACAGTCCGCAGCGATTTTGGTGGTGAAGACCGAATCCAGTGGAATTCCCTGGGCGGACAGGTTGGTCGATCTCCGGGTGGAAGACGATCCGCATCCGGTGCAGGAACTTAAACGGCTTGTAAAACTACATCGTGCATACGTCCATATGAACAACGGCGATTTGGCGCTGGAGCATAACGATAAGGAAGCGGCTCTTCGGGAATATGGTGCTGCGGAACAGATGTTTCCCGAAAATCTGGAGATGAAATTTTGGCACGCAGTTGCTCTTGTCAATATGGACCAGGTTGAAAAGTCCATCCCAATTTTTCGCGAAATTTTTGCTCAGGATTCCAATTGGGCAACACTTTTACCGCGATTAATTCCAGTTGGTCAGCTCAACGCAGATCAAAAAACTGTCGACCGGATTTTGAAAGAAGCAGGAGGTTCTGCAAAAGATTAAAGATGAAAGTGCTATAAAGATGAAAGTGCTGGAAAGATCAAAGTGCTGGAAAGATGAAAATTTGGGTATAAGGGGATAAGGTATAAGGGGGGAACCTCTCAGTTTTCTCTGCGTCTCTGCGGTGAATCTCTGTTTTCTCTTCAGAGCACTTTCATCTTTAATCTTGAGAAAATGTTGTGTAAACTCGGGCTAAAATTATCCGGAACCACTAAATTCACAGAGTAATAAATTTGAGCCCTCATCGACAGACAGCTGCCAGTGTAGCGGCGGCCAAAGCCAGATTTGGAACCTTTGCGGGAGTTTTCACCCCAAACGTTCTCACCATCCTTGGAATTATTTTCTTTCTCCGTACCGGCTGGGTTGTCGGACAATCCGGGTTAATTGGTGCTTTAATAATTGTTGTCATCGCCAATGCTATTTCGCTTTTAACCGGTTTGTCACTCTCGGCGGTTTCCACCAGTATGGATGTGAAGGTTGGTGGCACGTATTATATTATTTCCCGCTCATTAGGATTGGAAATCGGCGGGGCAATCGGGATTCCACTTTACCTGTCCCAGGCGATTTCGGTGGCGTTTTATATTATTGGGTTTACCGAAGCGTTTGTAAGCGTTTTTCCTGGATTTGATCCACAAATTATCGCCTCAATCATCGTACTTTTCTTTGGTTTGTTAGCCTATATCGGCGCTGATTTTGTCTTGCGTATTCAATTCGGAATTCTGGCTATTCTCGGGTTAGCGATCATCTCATTTTTCCTGGGAGGCTGGGGACAATCTTTGCCGCCGGTTCTCACCAAACCTGCTGGCGCTGATGTCTCTTTTTGGACCGTTTTTGCGGTATTTTTTCCTGCAGTAACCGGCATCGCAATTGGTGTGAGTATGTCCGGTGATTTGAAAGAACCTTCAAAAAGCATTACCCGGGGTACGCTCGCATCCATTGGTGTGACTTCTATAATTTATATCGGAGCAACAATTTGGTTAGCCACGCACGCGACAACTGACCAGCTATTAAGCGATAATATGATAATGGAGAAGATCGCCAAGTGGCCGGTGTTTATACCCCTGGGCGTCTGGGCGGCGACACTCTCCTCCGCACTGGGCAGTGTGCTCGCCGCACCGCGTACCATGCAGGCACTCTCCTATGACCGGGTGCTCCCTCGCATCTTTGGAAATCAGCTTGGGAGTAAAACTGAGCCACGAGTTGCCGTAATTCTTACGACCGTGATCGCCCTGAGCATTGTTTGGATGGGTGAACTCAACTTTGTCGCCATAATTATCACTATGTTTTTCCTGAATACGTACGGGATGATCAACCTGACTGCCGGACTTGAACGTCTGGTGGATAATCCCAGTTATCGTCCACAATTTCGTGTTCCGTGGATTCTTTCTATTTTGGGCGCTGTTGGTTGTTATGGCGCAATGTTCTTGATTCATTGGCAGGCGACTATTGTAGCAATTATTATCAGTTTTGGAATCTTCTTTGTGTTGGAGCGCCGCGCAATGCAGCGTACCTGGGGCGATATTCGTGGTGGATTTTGGTTTACTGTCACCCGGTATGGTTTATTGAATCTCGAATCTAAAGAGTTGCGGGCAAAGAATTGGCACCCCAATATAGTGGTGTTTACCGGCCAACCGTATAACCGCGAACAACTGGTGGAGGTCAGTGAGTGGTTGAGCATGGGACGGGGAGTGGTCACGTTTTTCCAATTAATTGTTGGTGACATTGAAAAACTAGCGGCACTCGGCCACCGGGATGCAGCGAAGCGGCATATTCAGAATTATATCCGTGAGCGCAAGATGGCCGCCTTTGCCGAAAGCGAGATTGTCCAGGATTTTTATCACGGGGCATTGACCGTGGTGCAGGCACATGGATTGGGTGGTTTTATTCCGAATACTGTTCTCCTGGGATGGAGTAACAAGAAGGATACCTTCACCAGTCAGATGAAACTCATGCGCAGTTTGGTGTTATTACAAAAATCGGTGCTGTTTTTACATTATGATCAAGACCACAAATTTGGTGAACATAAAACAATTGATATTTGGTGGGGCGGCCGTGGCAGGAATGGTGAATTAATGCTACTTCTCGGCCACCTGATTAAACTCCACCGAAAATGGCATAACGCACACATCAGGGTACTGCGGGTAATTGAGAACGAAGCAGGCAGGGAGAAAGCCACTGAACATATTGCATCACTATTACAATCTGCCCGGGTGGACGGAAAACCTGTCGTTATTGTTCGTCAGGATTCGGAACAACCACTTACCAGTTATATCCATAAACACAGCGAGTTCACCGATTTAACCTTGCTTGGGATGCAATTCCCATCTGAAGATCAATTTAAATCATACGGACAATCGTTAAATAAATTGGTGCAAGCAGTGGGATCAGTTCTACTCGTACGTAGTGCGCAAGTTGAAGACGTGTTGGAAACGGGAGGATGATGCATTAGATGCCACCACTGGCCCTCTGTAGAGGCCAGTGGTGGTAAACCAACAATATACAGTAAAACCGCCCGTGACCTCGAGGAGGTTCACGAGTGGGTTCACATGTTTCATACACGAAAAATTGTATTAGCTGTTTCCAAAGATGTTCTATTCAAACCTGCATAAAAATATTGGAACATCTTCACTCTGTGGAGTATTATGTATTCTACTAATAGAGAACCTTTTAAATAGAGCACAGCGAAATGTTACTGACCATTTTATTAATTTTGAGTCTCATTTTAGGCGGACAGAAAATGGAAGAAAAATCAGTGCAGAAAATATCTGATCACCAGACGACTGACGGTTTTTTCAATCCCTATTCTACATGGGAGAACCACGGGTTTCGCGATATGCTGAAATGGGGATTCAACAAAAAACCGGACATCCCCGATGAGTATACTTTTCCCTGGGTGAATAATGACGTAAGTTTTTTACAGAACCCAAATAACCAGCCAAATTTTACCTGGATCGGACACGCGACTTTTTTAATTCAGATCCACGGAAAAACCATCCTCACTGATCCGTTTTTCTCCCATCGTGCCAGCCCGGTCAGTTGGGCGGGTCCGGAACGAATGGTACCACCGGCAGTTGAATTGACGGAGTTACCACCCATCGATTACGTCGTCATCTCACATAACCATTACGATCATTTGGACTATTCCACGGTGAAATATTTAGCCGAAAGAGGCACCCGATTTATCGTTCCATTGAAAATGGATGAATGGTTTGAGCGTCACGGGATGTCCAACGTGATTGCCAGAGATTGGTGGCAGCAGACCGATGAAAATGGAATAACATTTACAGCGACACCGGCCCAGCATTTCTGTGCCAGAACTCCGTTCGACCGAAATAAAGTCTTGTGGGCGAGCTGGATTATTCAGGCGGATGGCGTGTCTATCTATTTTGCCGGCGATACCGGATATTTTCCTGGATTTAAGGAAATTGGCAAACGCTTTCCAAAGATTGACGTCGCGCTTTTGCCAATAGGAGCCTATAATCCGCGCTGGTTCATGAAACCGGTCCATATGAATCCTGATGATGCCGTACAAGCTTTTCAGGATCTCGGTGCAAAGTCCGCGATTGCAATGCACTGGGGAACCATCAAACTGACGGATGAACCGATGGATGAACCGCCAAAACGACTTCGACGCAGCTTGAAAAACAAGGGAATTATCGAGAGCAAATTCCCGGCGATTGCATTCGGCGAAACGCGGGAATGGGTGCACGGCCACCTGAAAGTGCTGGTCGGGAATCCGGTCCAAAGAGAACAGAGAACATTTGAGTTGCCATAAGTTTCACCTTTTGAGACAATTTAAACTTAACTATCCCGAATAATTCATGAATTTCAAAAAAACAACCAGCATTACATAGTTACGCTTAAATTGTTACCGTGATAGTATTGGTTCCGGCGTTTATCCTTTCCCACCAGGGATCCCTCCCGGGACGACAAGCTCAGCTCCGGAAGGAGTCTCTGGTGAGAGATGACGCCTCGGCATGTCACTCTGAGCCCGTCATGAGCCGGGTCGAATGACCTGTCGAAGAGGGGCAAACTCACAGCAAACCTGCACTGTGATATTTCTCTAATCACAACAGGTAAAAAATTCATGAATTATTCAGGCTATTTTCTATAGTTGATAATTCTTTCTCCTATATGTGAGAAAGAAGGTCTCGATTTCACAAAAACTGAGATTTCCGAAAAATTGTATCGATCTTATTAACGGATTTAAGTATCTGATTATATTGTATTTGTAGAATTATTCATCACTACTGGCACTGATTTTGTAGAAAATGTCTCCGAATCATACCTTTGATTTTGTTTTAATTAATACTCTTTTGTGATTGATAACAAAGTTGGACAGGAGTTGTACATGGCTTCTGAATCGAATGGACCGAACCGGAGAACGGTTCTAAATTGGATTCTTGGCGGAGGGCTGGTTGCATGGATTGGAATGATATTCTTTCCTGTACTCAAGTACCTGCGTCCCCCGGAAGTGCCGGAAGCAGTGGTTTCTGCAGTGAAAGCGGCAACAATAGATGAACTTCCCCCCGATAGCGGAAAAATCTTCAAATTTGGAAATAAGCCCGGTATTCTTATTCACACACCGGATGATCAGTGGCGTGCGTTTTCCGCAATTTGTACGCATCTGGGCTGTATCGTCCAATATCGTGAAGATCTCGATCAAATTTGGTGTGCGTGTCACAATGCACACTACGGTTTGCAGGGACAGGTAATTTCCGGCCCGCCGCCGCGAGCATTGGAAGAATTTGTAGTTAATATTAAAGGGAAAGACGTTTACGTCTCAAAAAAGGCATAGATCGCTTATGAAACGCACTCTTGCACAATGGTTTCAGGAACGATATCCTGTGGAATCAGTCGTTGAATATTCTCAGAAGAAGGAAGTACCACTGGTACATGGGACCATCTGGTATTATTTCGGAGGAGTCACACTCTTTCTATTTATTGTCCAGGTGATCACCGGCATTTTACTACTTTTTTATTACCGGACCGGTGCCGAGCAGGCATACGAAAGTGTGAAGTTCCTGATGACGCAGGTCCATTTTGGATGGCTGATTCGTTCTATTCATAGCTGGTCGGCCAACTTAATGGTGCTTTCCGCATTCATCCATATGTTCAGTGTCTTCTTTACCCGGGCCTATCGGAAACCCCGGGAATTAACCTGGGTTACAGGGATGGTGCTGTTTCTGCTGGCCATGGCATTTGGATTTAGCGGTTATTTGCTGCCGTGGAATGAACTGGCATATTTTGCCACAAAAGTCGGCACCGATATTGTGGGCGTCATTCCGGGTATCGGTGACTTTATGCTCACCTTACTGCGAGGTGGGGAAGATGTTACCGGGGCGACGCTCTCCCGCTTCTTTGGATTTCACATTGCCCTGTTTCCAGGGATTTTCACCGTGATCCTGGCGATCCATCTTTTATTTGTGCAGGTCCAGGGAATGAGCAAACCGGAGAATGCGCCGGAAGCAAATCTCAAAACCATGCCCTTTTTCCCCAATTTCGTACTGCGCGATCTGTTACTCTGGCTCATTGTGCTGAATATCCTGGCGATCCTTGCGGTGTACTTCCCCTGGGAACTGGGAAGTAAAGCCGATCCATTTGTTTCCGCGCCGGCAGGCATTCGACCGGAGTGGTATTTTATGTTCATGTTCCAAACGCTGAAGTTTATTCCGGGCCATGTGCTGGGCATTGAAGGTGAAATACTGGGAATACTCGGCTTTGGTATCGCCGGACTTCTCTGGATTTTAGTCCCGTTTTTCGATCGCTCAACCGAGCGTGGACGCCGATCAAAAATACTGACATATGTCGGAATAATAGTTGTGCTCTTCATTATTATGATGACAATCATAGGATATATACTCTCATGAAGAAACCACTCTTAATTATCGTTTTAATGATGGCCGCGGGCGCGCTGATGGCGCAAACACCGGACAACCCCAACACGTGTTACGATTGTCACACTATGATGGGATCTCCCTATGACAGCATTGCGGTTGCTCAGTCCAAAGATGTTCATGGCAAACAGGGCATCCAGTGTGTGGATTGTCATGGCGGTGATCCGACTTCCATGGAGTATGAAGTGGCGATGTCTCCGGATGCCGGATTTAAGGGTGTGCCTTCTCCTGCGGATATTCCGGAGTTGTGCGGCTCTTGTCACGCGGATCCCGATTTTATGAAAACGTACGACCCGGCTTTTCCGACCGATCAATTGTCAAAATACAGGACTAGCCAGCACGGTCAACTCTTGGTTCAGGGTGATGAAAAAGTGGCAGAGTGTGCAAGTTGTCACGGTGCACACGGCATACTTCCGGTGGATGATCCGCGAGCTCCCGTGTATGCTACCAATGTACCAGCGACATGTAACCAGTGTCACGGTGACAAAGAGTATATGGCAGAATACGATATTCCCACTGACCAGTTTGAATTATTTAAGAAAAGTGTCCACGGTAAGGCGTTGTTGCAGGATAAAGATACCGGCGCTCCGGCGTGTAACGATTGTCACGGTAATCACGGTGCGACGCCACCCGGTGTCACGTCCATTTCACGCGTTTGTGGTACCTGCCACGTCAACAATTTTACGCTGTTTCAGGAAAGTGTGCACAAAGAAATCTTTGATCAGATGGATTTACCTGAATGTGAAACGTGCCACGGCAACCACGACGTGGAACATCCCACAGATGCCATGATTGGTACTGGCGATCAATCGAAATGTATGATGTGTCATGCAGAAGGTGATACCGGGTACAAAGTGGCTGCATCCATGTCTGCCTCTATCGATTCACTGAGCTCGGTGTATGATTCTGCGCAGGTGATGATCCATCGGGCGGAACAGAAGGATATGAACGTCGAGGATCTGCAATTTTCTCTTCGGGAAGTCAGACAAAAACTGATCCTCACACGAACGACTATTCACAGTTTTGATCCGGAGAAGGTGGAAAATATTGAACAGGAAGGTCTCTCCGTTGGACAGAAAATTATACGGTCTGCACGCGATTTAATTCACGAATATTATTACCGGCGCAGAGGGCTCGGGGCTTTTACACTCATCATTACACTTCTGGTTGTGGTGCTCTTCTTTAAAATCCGGCAAATTGAAAAAGAGTAATGGTCGTGAGTGAATTTGCCATTCCGCAGAACTGAAAAATGTGAGTCGGAATTCGCTTCTCTGGAAGAATTTTACCAGAGCAATCCAAGTGCGGAAAAATTTCCGATAGAAATACACTTTCAATTGACACCATAGGATGCACTATATAATGAACTAGTATTTTTGGGGATATTTGATGGATGCAGACCTCAACGAGAATACGGATATTTCGCGTCAGTTTCAGGAATTCAAAAACACAATCGAGCACTTGGAACAGCGATTACAGCGGCTGGAAAAAATGGCCGGTGTGTTGGTCCAAAATCAAAGTTCAGGAACCATCTCGAAATCGGAACCGGAAACTGGTGTTCAACTTCCAGAGTTTAACCTGGAACAGCGTATTGGCGCGTATTGGTTTGCACAACTTGGTATCGTGATTCTGCTGATTGGCCTGATCTTTCTGATTAGCTACGCCTTTACCGAATTTAAACCGTTCTGGCAGGCGTTGATCGGTTACGGGATTACAGCTCTTGTGTACGGGTTATCCCGATTGTTTAAGGATCGACTGCAATTTATTTCAAAGGTGCTGTTTCCCGGTAGTTTATTGTTGCTCTATTTTGTGACCTTGCGCCTCCATTTTTTTCACGCCTCTCCGATAATCCCAAACAAAGACATAGCGTTACTTCTCCTGCTCATTATTCTGGGCTTCCAATTGCGTGTTGCCTGGGTTCGGGATTCACAATGGTTAGGATTTATGCCGGTGATCCTCGGATTTCTCACGGCACTTCTGAGTGATACTCACCACTTTGCGCTCTCTCTGATTGTTCTCACCGCCCTGATGGCTGCCCTGATGCTCTCCATTAAACATTGGCAATTGCTCGGATTATCCGGCATAATCCTGACGTATAGTTCCTTTCTGTTGTATCTCCTGAATAATCCAGTGTTGGGCAAACAGATTCAGGTATTGCCAGAACATGACTGGATGATCGTGTACCTGTTGCTCACACTCGGTATTTTTGCTGTGGTGAGTTTTCGTCCCAATGTGAATGATTATTTGACCAGAGCAACGCGCATTGGACTCACTACGCTCAATTCCAGTGGATTCTACCTCGTTGCTTTGCTGATTACGTTCGAGTTTTTCAAAGCCCACCTCGCATTCTGGAACTTCATCTATGCAGCGGTGTTGTTTACAATCGCAGTGGCGCACTGGACCATACGAAAGAGCAAGTATTCCACTTCATTCTATGCCAGTTTCAGTTATATCGCCCTGACGGTCGGTATTCTTGCAGCCACAAAAGTTCCGGATTTATTTCTCTGGCTGGTTTGGCAGAGTGCTTTGGTTATTGGTACCGCGATGTGGTTTCAGTCCAACATTATTATATGGGCAAATATGGGAATTTATCTGCTCGTTTTGGCTTCATATCTGTTTGTCACCGATGCCTCGGGATTCGTGAATTTAAATTTTACGCTGGTGGCAATTTTGAGTGAACGGTTGTTAACCTATGCGCGTTACCGGATTAAAAATCTCCCGGATTTTTTCCATGGGATTTATGTGATCTCCGGCTATGCAATGTTCATTTATGGTTTGGCCTTAATAATCCCGAAGCCATATATCAGTGTGGCGTGGTTTGGCGTGTCCGCCGCATTTCTGATCAGTGGTTATCTCTTACAGCAAACTTATTATCGCTGGGTGGGATTCATCAGTTTTTTGATCCCCGTTGGACGGATTTTCATTATTGATCTGGCCTCACTGGAGCCGATCTATCGGGTGCTCTCGTTTATTATCGTTGGCATGGGGTTAGTGGCCATTGCGATATTTTATTCCCGGCGGACTTAACAATCCACTCTCTGAAGGTCGCTTCAGCTCTGGAGCATTGACGGAGTAAACCAGCGCGTTGAAAAATTCAATTTCCATCATTTTTGAATCCAGAATTTGAGAAAAGCAGAACATCCGATTCCTATTTGTAAAAAATAGTGTTGATATTTTCAACGATTCTCATTAGTAAATAGGCACAAATAGAGCATCTCGCAAAATCAATACTTGGCACATTATTTGAACAAACAGTGTCGTGATGAGAAGACAACGTCCCTGTCAAATTGCGAGTAATACTGCTGACATGACGTTGCTCTCAACAGTGCAACCCAATCAAACCACTCGCTGATAAATGAAAATTGTGTAAGCGACTTGTGAAGTATGAATTTTTTAGATGTTAAAACGAAGGGGGTTGAATTAATGAAACGGTTGCCTATTGTATTTTATCTGGGAATTGCGCTGGTTGTTGCAGGACTGGTGAGCTGTGAAAAAACAGTAGAGAAGGTGGTCGAAGCACCCGCTGCTATCACAGTGACAACTGTCAATGCATCCGCCGATTCAGTCACCCAGGGCCAGCCAGTACAGTTATGGACTGACCTGGATCTCGCCGAAGGCGTCGACGCTGCAAATCTGAAATATAACTGGTACGCTGATAAAGGTACCTTTGCAGTGAGCACCGGCGATACGGCTGTCTGGACCGCACCTGGTGAAACTGGTGTTGTCAAAGTCACCGTGCACGTAACAGACGGTGAAAATATTGCCATTGGTATGAAAAACGTCGGCGTCGATATGTATACTCCCACCGCGGATGTGTATTATGTTGGTGCGGAAGTGTGTGCGCAGTGCCATTCCAATGAAAACCATCCAGAATATACTGGTTGGTCACAAACAGGTCACGCAGACGCTTGGGCTAGCTTGCAGACAAGTGGTCATGTCGCATCTTACTGTGAACCATGCCACTCGGTCAACCAGGACGACACACCTGGAAACTCCGGTTACGACGAAGTGCCAACCGCACAGTTCCGTGATGTACAGTGTGAAAGCTGTCACGGACCCGGTAGTGCACACGCCGAAAGCGGAGACCCGACCAAAGTTGAAGTCCAGCCGCTGGCTGCTTTAGATGTTCAGACTTGTGGCGTTTGCCATAACGGTGAACATCATCCGTATCTGGAAGAATGGCAGGATTCACGACATTCCCATTTAGTTGAAAATTCACATGCTGCATCCAATGGTGGATGTCAGCCGTGCCATAGCGGTACAGGATTTGTTGAAGAGTACAGTTCTCGCGAAAGTGGATTGTTCAACGCTGAGAATCCAATGGATCTGACTTGTGGCGCTTGCCACGACTCGCATTCAGCTGAGAATCCGGGACAGCTTCGGACTGTAGCTGCCGTCGACTTTGTCGGTGGTAAAACTGCAGATACCGGTGGCGCCGGACAGCTCTGTATGCAGTGTCACCAGGCGCGTCACAGTGCTGAGGAACAGGTTCCAGCAGGTGATGCTCATTTTGGACCACACCATTCGAATCAGGGTGATGCGGTTTATGGTACTTCCGGGAGTGAAGGAGTCAATCCGAGTATGACTTTTGCGAGCTCCGGACACGGTTTCATTGAAGATGCCTGTGCAAGATGTCACGTCTTTTCTACAGGTTTTGATGAACTCACACAGACCGCCAATGTAGGTCACACTTTCGAACCGCGTACTGAAGCGTGTGCACAGTGCCACGGCGAAATCGATAGTTTTGATGCCATTATGGCCAAAAAAGACTATGACAACGATGGTACGGTCGAAGGACTGCAGAACGAAGTTGATGGTTTGCAGCATCTGTTGGCTGAAACGATGGTCACCTGGGACAATGACAACAACGGTGGTCAATATTTCGCCAACGCCGATCCTAACAGTGCAGACTTTGTAGCGACGGTCATGGATTCCGTTGGCGCTACTGAAGGTGACACTTCCGCGGCAGCAATAAAAGTCCGCGAAGGTGGCTGGAATCTCGTTTATGAATTTGAAGAGAGAAGCCACGGTGTTCACAATCCGGCGTACATTGTCCAGTTGCTGCAGCAGAGTATTCTGTATTACGATCCGACTGCACTGCCGAGCGATGTTGTGTTACGTGACAACACCGCAACGACCTTTACTGCAATTGCAGCAGACGTCAAGTAAATGGTGTCAAAGAATCATCTGACACTGTAGTACTTACGGAGTAAAAAAATGTTGGGGGTGTCACCCTCGGGAAGATGCCCCCAACTTTTTAAGTCAAAAATGGAGAGAATGTTGACGAAGCCCACACCGGGCATCAAGATGAGGTGAGGTCAGGCATGAGAACAAAAGGAATTCTGGCGATTGTGACGATACTCCTGGTATGTCCGCTGCTTGGTAGGGCGCAATCTGGATTCTCTGGAGCGTATATCGGCCAGGTCACAACCTGGGAACGACCGGTAGATCAGTTGACCAAAGAACAGAATGTTCGCTGGTATAACCGGTTAATTCTGCGATATGAGCCTTCGAAACAATTTGCTGTTCGCACAGCGTTGCGTCGTGCAGACTATTTTCAGGAAGAAACCAACAGTACCGATATTTATTACGGATACATTGACTGGCAGCCAACAGATAATCTGGGCTTTATGGTGGGCCGGCAATATCCATTTAACAAGATGATCCGGCGCGCGATTGATGGAGCCAGCGGGGAATGGACATTTTACAATCACTGGACTCTCTCCGGACTCATTGGGGCATTTGCTCCCACTGATCGTGCAGGTTTTATTGATGATCCGGGCGATAATATGGGTTCATATGCTGCGCTGGGATATCGCGGAGCGAACCATGCTCGCGCTCAGGCATCATTCTACAGCCAAATCAGCAAAGGCCGGGTAATGAATTTTCTGGGGTTGGACGCTAAATATCCCAAATTCTTCGATTCCAATATCTATCTATTTTTCAAATATAATTTGACACAAAATTTTGTACAGGAGGCGCAGGGACAAATTCGTCGCCAGTTCGGTGATAAGTTCGCTGCAACGGTTGCTTATAAATACCGGGACCCGAATTATGATCTCCCGGAATGGTACTGGCAATTTGCCATCGATCCTTACTCTACATTACGGTTAGGGTTCGACTATTATATGACGAACACCGGAAGCCTCACATTTGAATATTTTAGCCGGTACCTTTCAGACCAGTCCATCGAGCGATACAAATTTGGTTGGTTAGCTTCTAATTGGACTGCCGGTGTTATTTTTTCGACCAAAGGAAGCCAGAGCAGCCAGGAATGGCGTGCCTATGGTAGTTACCAACATCATTTCGGCGACAAAGTTCTGCTTGGGGCCGGTGTGAACTATTTTGATTATGTTTTTCACGAAGAATATGAAGAACCGCTGAATGCTTTTGGCGCACAACTCTTTGCCAAATATCGGTTTCTGGACAACTTAACTGCCGGTTTGCGCGGTTATTATTTAACCAACGCCGAATTTTCACAAGACGTCAGACTCATCGGTGAACTTAGCTATCAGTTTTAACAAGGTGAAGGCAATCATGGATAAATATCTTAAGGTTTTGCCGCTTCTCATTGTCCCGTTGTTTCTCATTTCCACTGCCATCGCAAACGACGATGGATTTGTGTTTTCACATAAGTATCACAAGGAGATGGGGATTGACGACTGCACAACATGTCACACGACGGTTACGCAGAGCACGTCCGGAACGGATGACCTCATTCCGGGAGCGGAAGTATGTCAAATGTGTCACGGAGACGAGGTGACACCCCCCACAAATATTCCACGCATCACGGACTATCAGAAAATCTTTTCGCATAAGAAACACGTCGCAGGTGAAAGCATCGACTGTTTGACGTGCCACAGCAGCGTGGAAGAATCTGATACGGTGTCGATGGCCGACTTGCCAACGATGAACGACTGTTTTACCTGTCATGCCAGCGATGTGAAGCAAGTCCCGGAAGATTGCCGGATGTGTCACGGGCCCAATGAACGATTAACGCCGCTGACTCACACCGCCACCTGGAAAAATTATCACGGTATGGTTGCCAATGATGCAGCCGATCAGGAATGCTCAACCTGTCACGTGAGTGAATCCTTTTGTCAGGAATGTCACTTCGGTGATAACGTCACTCAGGAATCCCATCCTGTGAACTGGGAATACACCCATGGCGTTGAAGCCCGGCAACAATCCTCGGATTGCAGCACGTGCCACGAAAGCAAACAATTCTGTGCTGATTGCCATACACAAAATCTGGTGATGCCGGTAACGCACGCTTCGCCTGACTGGGCTGTGGCGCGTACAGGTGGTCGCCATGCTATGGAAGCTGAAATGGATATTGACAACTGTGTCGTCTGCCATACCAGTCCTGAAACTGATCCAACGTGTCTCGATTGCCACAGTAAATAGAATGAGAGGTCTCTCGATGAAATGTAAGCAGGTGTTCACTATTGCTCTGACTGGCCTTGCGCTAATGATATTCGCTGTGGGATGTAGCGAGCAGAAATCTCCAACCGATTTGGAGACTCATCCGGAGGGTTGGACAGATATGAGTTCCCCTCTCTTCCATGGGAATAAAGTCGAGGCGAATCAGGGTATTGATGAATGTATGGAGTGTCATGGCTCCACACTAAACGACGGCGGCGAAGCCGGTGTTGCATGTACCGATTGCCATAACAAACAGAAGGTGGAAAATCCACTGAAGCATACCGCCCGTGTGCAGCGAATGGAGTGGGACTTAACTTCGTGCACATATTGTCACGGTGACAATTATCAGGGGAGCAAAGGGAGTGCAAACTGCACGACTTGCCACGTACGTGAAGATGGCCCCGAATCGTGTGTTACGTGCCACGGTGATTATAGTAAAACACAATCCACTGGTGCGCTCACACTGCAAGACATCGCTCCACCTGCCGATCTTAGAGGAGAAACCCGGCCATATTCAATTGGTGTCGGGTATCATGAATATCACATTAACCAAGGCTTGACTTGCATTGGCTGTCATCCACAGGTCACATTATTTGATGATCCTGACCATATTTCAGGCGACGGTATTGCACAGATCAGCCACAAATTTATACGATCATGGGATCGTGACACTGCAACGTGTACTTCTGTTTGTCATTTAGTTAATGGCGAACCCGAAGCACGGCAATGGACGATTCCATAAGCAAGACTGACACGATAAGGTTTTGTTGAACGGGAATAACGACTCAGACCTTAAACCCAAAGGAGTAAGCATGACAACATTATTGAAACGTGGAGTGTTGGTCGCACTTTCACTCACAGTGATGGCAAGTTTCGCCTTCGGTCAGGACAAGAAGGACGAAAAAGAATTTGCCTACGTCGGGGCGAAAAGATGTATGCCCTGTCATATGAAACCAGACAAAGGCGCCCAGTACAAGCAGTGGAAGGGCACCGCCCACGCCAAAGCGTATGAAACCCTTGCTACCGATGAAGCAAAAGCAGTAGCAAAAAAGGCAGGCGTTGAAGGCGATCCACAGAAAGCTGATGAATGTCTGACATGTCACGTCACCGGATACGATGCTCCGGCGAAATTGAAGACGGACAAATATGATATGACAGATGGCGTGGAATGTGAATCTTGTCACGGGCCCGGTGGAGATTATTGGAAAATGCCTGTGATGATGGGTATTGCCAAGGGAACAATGGATGCGGCAGAGCATGGCCTCAATCCCAAACCTGGCAAAGAAACCTGCGTCCAGTGCCACAATGAAAATAACCCGACACACAAGGGGTTTGATTTCGAGAAAATGTATCCGAAGGTGGCGCATCCCAACCCGCAGAATCAGGGTTAAGTCACGCGCAGGATATGCCCGGAAAGATTGAGACGGAATAGATAACTTCCTCCGCCCAAACTGAATAAGGATTTAACCTGATGCAGAAGTTCATACGCGCGAGTTTACTCCTGATAGTACTCTTCGCATTTTCTTCCGCATTCGCTCAATCTGATGACGAATGTTTGATGTGTCATGGTGATGTCACCATGATGGAATCGATGGGAGTCGATAATTGGCAATCTCTCATCGTTCAGGCTGACAAATATAACAAAACCGCCCATGCCGACATGGGCGGTTGCGTTAGTTGCCATTACGATATTTCTGGTTACCCGCATCCCGAACAAGTTCAAAAAGTTGATTGTGGTACCTGTCATTATTCTGAAATGGAATCATGGCAAAAAAGCAGTCACGGAATTTCGGTCCAATCGGGACACGAAGATGCCGCGACCTGTTCCAGCTGCCACACCTCTCATTACATCTTTGGACCAACCGATTCACTCTCAACTGTCTATCCGACCAATGAGTGGAAAACGTGTGCCAAATGTCACGAGAAAAAGGAACTGATTGAACAGTACAATATCCCGCAGCCTGAAGCGGTCCAGATGTGGAAAACAACCGTCCATGGACGCGCGCTGATCGACGATGATAATTTGGATGCAGCGACGTGTAGTGATTGTCACGGCGCACATAAAATTCTCCCCGGACGCAATATTCAATCTCATGTGAACAAGTTTAACGTACCGGAAACATGCGGAAGTTGTCACGCTGAGATTTATAAAAAGTACGAAGAAAGTATCCACGGACAGGCCTTATCCGAAGGCAATTTTGATGCTCCCAGCTGTACGGATTGCCACGGTGAGCACACAATTCAGAGCCCAACCACAAAGGGATCGAGCGTTAGTAAACAGCTGCAGGCAGAGAAAACGTGTGCGAAATGTCATAATGACGAGGACCTTGCGGCGAAGTACGGATTTGGTGCTGCCAACCAGGTGAGTACCTATCAGGATAGTTATCACGGCTTAGCGGTTTTACGCGGTGATAAAGATGCTGCCAGTTGCGCTGATTGTCATACCGCGCACCTGATCTTACCCAAATCTGATCCCAAATCTTCGGTCAATGCCGGGAATCTGGCATCAACCTGTGGACAGTGTCATCAAGGCGCGACGACACAATTTGGTTTGAGCTATACGCACGAATCGGTAATGCTCGGACGTTACCCGGTCCAAAATGTTGTAAAATGGATTTACATTGCTCTGATCATCTTGGTAATCGGCGGAATGTTCCTCCACAATCTCATTATTTGGATCAAGAAGGTGAAGCAGAAATATCGCCACGAAAAACGAGAACCTTCCATTACGCGATTGACCAAAAATGAAGTCAACCAACACTGGCTGCTGCTCATCTCATTTATCACGTTGGTTATTACGGGATTTGCACTGAAGTTTCCGGAAGCTGGATGGGTCCGGTTGTTCGGCAGCATCGGGCTTGGAGAAACAGTCCGGGGAACCATTCACCGCGTCGCTGCTGTCATCCTGATAGCACTGTCAGCGTATCATATATACTATCTGGCATTTACCAAACGAGGCCGGGAAGAATTCCGTGAGTTTATGTTCCGTGCCAGAGATGCCAAAGAGTTCTGGCAGGCAATGAAATATTATTTTGGGAAACGCCCAACGCCACCGGCTTATGGACACTATGATTATACACAGAAAGCCGAATACTGGGCACTGATCTGGGGAACGTTTATCATGGCGCTCACTGGATTAATTCTCTGGTTCCCGACAGCGCTTGGTGAAAATACACCGCGCTGGCTAATCAAAGTCTCCCAGACAATTCACTACTACGAAGCGATTCTGGCGACGTTGGCCATCATTATCTGGCATTTCTTCTTTACCGTGTTCCATCCGGACGAATATCCGATGAGTACAATCTGGTTAAATGGGGAAATGTCCATCGAAGAATGGCGGGAAAAACATCCAGAGAAATACCAGCAGATGATGAAAGATGTTAAGGCGTATGAACAAGGTGAAGTCCGGTTTGAAGATCTGTCCGAACCGGTACGGAAGTTCATACAAATGAAGAAAGAACAAGAGACAGACGATTAATCCAACCCTACGTTTTACTGTTTGATTGACCCGGAGAGGGTGTTATAGCAACACCCTCTCCGGTTTTCTTATCATATTTATTGAATTAATGGCAAGCCATTCTGCGTGATGCGCAGAATTATTATCCATCGCTGTTTATAGAGTTGCAACCTGTACAGAATATGGGGCACTGTATGAAGTGTAAATTCTTGTTTCTGGTTTTATTGCTGTTTATTGGCTTTTACCGCATTGGCTATGCACAGTCGGACGAAGAATGCCTGATGTGTCACGGAGATGCATCGATGATGGAATCGATGGGTGTGGAAAACTGGCAGCCATTAGTCATCGATGGTGAGCGATACAAGCATTCTGTGCACGCTGAAGGCGCAGCATGCTCCGGTTGTCACTGGGATGTCTCAGAGTTTCCTCATCCGGAAAAGGTGGAAAAAGTAGAATGTGGGTTATGCCATTCAACTGAGCAGACGGATTACACAGAAGGCATCCATGGGAAAGCATACAATCGCGGAGCGCCTTACGCGCCACATTGTGAGAATTGCCACGGCAACCATTATGTGTTGCCACCAAGTGACGAAAACTCCCAAACCTATAAAATGAATATTCCGGTGCTGTGCGGAAATTGCCATCAAGAGGGAGCGCCGGTTTCTAAAATTTATAACATCCCAGAAAAAAATATCCTTCAGAATTACTCGCAAAGCATCCATGGCGAAGGATTGTACCAAAAAGGACTCGCGGTAACAGCCACCTGTAACAATTGTCACGGTAACCATAAAATTTTGCCCCATACAAATCTGGAGTCATCGGTGTCGCTGCGAAACATTGCCAATACCTGTATGCAGTGTCACACCAAGATTGAAGAAGTACACGTGCAGGTAATTAAAGGCGAACTGTGGGAAGAAGAGCCCGGAGCAATTCCGGCGTGCACCGACTGTCACCGACCGCATAAAGCGCGCAAAGAGGCGCTTGTAATCCGCACCTCTGACCGGGAATGTCTGGAATGTCATGCCAAAGATGACGTGTATGCCACCGTGTCAGGTGATGTGGAACATCACGAGTATTCGATTACAGTGACCAAAGATTCACTGGTTGGTTCCGTACACGAAAATATTCCGTGTGTAAAATGTCACACTGACGTTGACCCCAGGCGACATCAGCCTTGCGAAATCGCCGGGCGTGTGGATTGTTCAAATTGCCACGCACAGGTGGCGGAGAATTATTTCCAAAGCTCCCACGGTGAAGCATTTATGGAAAAAGAAACAGACGTTCCGTATTGCACAGACTGTCATGGCGACCATATGACGCTTTCACCACAGGATGAAAACTCGCCATCCTATCGGGCGAATATCCCTGAACTGTGCGGAGAATGTCACGGCAAGGATGGCGCAGGCTCACGCAATGAAGACGTAAGTGAGAAAAATGTGTTGGTGAATTATGCTACCAGCGTGCACGGGGTTGGATTGCGTGAGAAAGGGTTACTGCCCAGCGCTATTTGTATCGATTGTCATAACAGTCATTTGATCCTGGGGCAGGAGGATGACCATTCGTCGGTAAATCACGAAAATATTGCGGCAACCTGCGGTAACTGTCACCGGGGAATTTTTAATGATTTTACTACAAGTATTCACAGTCCAGTTGTGAATGATACCAAGGAAAAACTGCCTACCTGCTCAGATTGCCATTCCTCGCATACTATTAAAGAGCACGAGCAGAGTGAATTTGTGCATCAGGTGACTTCGCAATGCGGAGAATGCCACGAAGAACTTGCTGAAACCTATTTCGATACGATGCACGGCAAGGCATATACCCTTGGATATTTAGACGCAGCCAAATGTTCTGATTGCCACGGCTCGCATAACATTTTAGCGGTCAATGATCCGCACTCTACCGTCGGTTTCCGGAATATCGTCTCAACCTGTCAACAGTGTCATGCAGACGCCAATCGCCGGTTTACCGGTTACCTCACCCATGCCACACACCACGACCGAAAAAAATATCCGGTGTTGTTTATTACGTTCTGGACGATGAGCGGCTTGTTAATAGGTGTCTTTTCATTCTTTGGTATCCACACGTTGCTTTGGCTGCCAAAATCGTTTAAAGCCATGCGGGAAAAGCGTCACGAGGAGAAACCGCACAAGCGATATTATATTCAGCGATTCAGTCGGGGACAACGCTTGACCCACATTTTCGTCATCTTGAGTTTTATGGCGCTTGCCCTCACCGGGATGTCACTCAAATTTGCCAATATGTCGTGGGCGCAGTTTATCGCCCAATCGTTTGGGGGCATCCAGGTTGCCGGGGTAATCCACCGTATAGCGGCTACTATTACCTTTGGATATTTTATGGTACACATCTATTCATTGATCAAAATGAAGATTCAGCATAACACCTCACTGAAGGATTTTATCTTTGGCGAGCGTTCTTTGATGTTCAATAAACAGGATGTGAAGGACTTCTGGAACACTCTGAAATGGTTTTTTGGTAAGGGTGATCGTCCGGGTTACGGCCGATGGACCTACTGGGAAAAGTTCGATTACTTCGCGGTGTTCTGGGGTGTTGCGGTTATCGGTTTTACCGGATTAATGCTCTGGTTCCCTGAGATCTTTACGCGAATCGTACCAGGTTGGGTAATAAACGTTGCCACAATTATTCATAGTGATGAAGCGCTGTTGGCAGTCGGATTTATTTTTACAATTCACTTTTTTAATACTCACCTCCGCCCGGAAGCTTTTCCAATGGATCCGGTGATATTTACAGGTCTGGTTCCACTGGATGAATATCGTAAAGAGCGTCCCCGCGAATATCAGATGCTCAAGGACAGCGGGAAGTTAAAGAAACGCGTGGTGTTCCAGGAGATTACGCCCGAACGGATGAAATTCGTACGGTTTTTTGGGTACTTGTTTCTTTCCCTGGGAGTCGCACTGACTCTGCTTATCATTTATAGTATGTTGTTTGGATATAAATAGGAGAGTTTCGTTTCTAAGAATTCCGAGCTAAACTCTATCAAAGCAACATCCAGAAAGCGGTTAATAGTCACCCCGTCATTCCCTATCTTAAAATGGAAATGAAATTGTAAAGTTAACATCCAACCGGCATTAGTCAGATGGTGCTTTTAATAATTTATGTGCTTTTGGCACTTGGGGTGTCCTTCCTGTGTTCGATAATGGAAGCAGTTCTTCTGAGCGTCACTCCTTCCTATGTTGCTGCACTCGAGCAGCAAGGCCGCTCCGTCGCGCAAAGGCTTAAAAATCTGAAAGACGATATTGACCGGCCACTCGCAGCCATATTGAGTTTAAATACCATCGCGCATACCGTTGGAGCGGCCGGAGCCGGAGCGCAAGCTGCCAATGTCTTTGGTAATACTTACATAGGTATTTTTTCAGCAATTCTCACACTTCTGATTCTGATTTTCTCCGAAATTATCCCCAAGACAATTGGCGCAAATTATTGGCGGGAGCTGGCTCCGACAGTTGTTCGCACACTCATCCCTGTTATCTGGATAATGATTCCTCTCGTAAAGGTATCTCAGGGCATTACATCATTGCTTTCCAAAGATGCAGGTACCGGCTCGATGAGCAGGGAAGAATTCACTGCATTAGCAAAGATGGGCGAGGAAGAAGGATTATTTGAAGAAAAAGAGTCCCGCATTCTAAAGAATCTGTTTCGTTTTCAATCGATTCGTGTCAAAGATGTAATGACGCCGCGGATTGTCTTATTTGCTCTGCCTGAAGAAATGACGGTGGGAGAAATGGTAGATGAATATGAAGAGCTGCGCTTTTCCCGTATCCCGATTTACGAAGAAGACCTTGACGGGATAACTGAATATGTGTTGAAAGATGATATTTTATTGCACGCCGCCCGAAATGAAGAGGATCTGCCGCTTCGGGAATTCAAACGAGAAATGATCGTGGTCCCGGAAAATTTACCGCTGCCCGAGCTCTTTGAACGAATGCTGGATAGCTTAGAACATATTGCTCTCGCTGTAGATGAATTTGGCGGGACTGCTGGCGTCGTCACCATGGAAGACGTGGTAGAGACGCTCCTCGGAATGGAAATTGTAGACGAGGCAGATTCCGTAGAAGATATGCAATTACTGGCACGACAGCGGTGGCTGCAGCGTGCCCGAAATATGGGAATAGTTCCGGAGGAATTCGAAGCAAATTTTGACAATGAAAATAATGAGGAAATTTTTAAGGGATTATCCCGTCAGGATTCATCAGCAAGCAGTGATTAGCCTATTTAATCAGTGTAATTACCTGAGGTTTCTGCCTAAGGGATCAAGAGCATCTGTAGAGAAGACGTTGCATTGAGGCTGTGTTAAAACAGGAAATCAAGAGGGAAAACTAAACAAGTTGGTACAGGTAGAGACACGCCATGGCGTGTCTCTACATACAATAATATCAATATGTTATGGTGTATTTTAGAAATAGAAAATTCTTTAAAACAAGAGCAAAATAATCCTTGACGCGACATTCTCACACAGCCTTCATGCAATGTCTCTACTCGCGTGCTACGATTTATTTAAATAATTGTTGAAATATTATACATTTACCGCTTTCATGCTTCTTTAATTTGGGAAATAGTGTTATAAAACGTTCTTATTATTAATAATTTCAACACCGTGATGTTGTTATTTTCATCAATGGCGCTATCAATGGATCGAGCAGCTTCACTTAAATTTCATTTTATCAATGAATCAGAAATTTGTTAATGGATTCGTTAACTATCAAATATTTGTACATTAAAAACAATAACTTACTCCCAGTATTATCATTCACAGTATTCCCGAAAATTTTAACGATTCGATAACGCAGCGTAAGGTAGCCATCAGGTTTTCGATCGCGCTGGCATGAATATTGAAAACTGGAATACAAATTCCAGAATTTCACAGAATTTCAAATCGAGGTTTGGTTTTGACATATAACACCGAACCAATTTATCCCATTGGTGTGGTAGCAAAGATACTTGATGTGAGTGTTGATACGATCCGCACCTATGAAAAAGAAGGCCTGATCCTGACCTATAAAATGGCTTCTGGTCATCGGCGATTTTCTGAAAATGATGTTGAAAAGCTTCGCTGCATACGTCGTATGATCACAGAGAAGGGCTTAAACATCGCTGGGATTAAAAGACTTTGTTCTATGATACCGTGCTGGGGCATCAACGAAAACTGCAAAATCAGTGAATATGAGGATTGCCCTGCCGCAACAAACGTGGAATTGCCTTGCTGGGCACTGGATGAACATTTAAGACCTTGCTCTGGCATCGATTGTTATCATTGCAAGGTCTACGAGACCCATTTCGATTGTAGAAATATTAAAGAATTAGTACACAATAAAGATTACCTGAGAAAACTCTTTCAAAATTCTGTTACAAATTAAACAGAATTTTTTGATAGAACATAAACAGATTGACCGGCTATCTACTGTGAATATGAATTCCGGTTAATCCTGCTCTCACTGACGAACCCTCTTGATTCTTGTCCCTTCGGTTTCTGCTGCAGAGGTTGTTGTTGAGAAGCCCCGACATTTTTCAGTCGGTTAATCTGTTTTTTTATTGCGAAAATCCAAACAGAGGAGTGATCGATGGTTAAGCCTGATGCCGACAGGATTCACAAAGATATTGGTCAGTATTATAACAATGAGTTAGAGGACCGCGGAGTTTCGCGTCGATCGTTTATTAAATTCTGTACCGTAATGGCGGCCTCGTTAGCCATGCCGTTTTCATTTGCCACCAGTATTGCTCAAGCGGTTACTAGTCCCAAGCGTCCCCCGGTGATTTGGCTGCATTTCCAGGATTGCACTGCCTGTACTGAGACGCTTCTACGGACATTTCATCCCAAAGTGGAAGAATTGGTGTTAGACATTATCTCACTGGATTACAGTGAAACGCTAATGGCCGGCGCCGGACATCAGGCAGAAGCCGCCCGGCAGCAATCAATCGAGGAAAATGCGGGTAAATACATACTCGTGGTCGAAGGATCGATCCCCACCAAAGACGATGGAATTTACTGTAAAGTGGCAGGTAAAACGGCGCTTGAGCATCTAAAAGAAACGGTACCAGGTGCAGCTGCTCTGGTTGCCATCGGCTCCTGTGCTACCTGGGGCGGCATCCCGTCTTCCAAACCGGATCCGACTGGCGCCAAAGGATTAGGCGAAATTTATCCGGACAAAACGGTGGTGAATCTGCCAGGGTGTCCACCCAACGGCTACAATCTCTTACAGACAATTGTGTATTATCTCACACTGAATAAGCTGCCTGATCTGACTTCGAAGGGCAGACCGAAATTCGCGTACGGCACCTTGATTCACGAGAACTGTGAGCGCCGTCCACACTTTGACAATGGCAGATTTGCAGAACGATTTGGCGATTCAGGCCATCTGAATGGCTGGTGTCTCTATAAATTAGGTTGTAAGGGACCGGAGACTTACAACAATTGTCCTGCCATTGGATTTGATGATGCGGGTGCCAGAACTTGGCCAGTGGGCACGGGACATCCCTGTTTCGGTTGTTCCGAGGAGGACATTGCGTTTACCAAGCCATTATTCCAACAAGCCAGCATTGTCGATGTGACGCCACCTGCCTTGTTTCCCCGCATTGCGGAAGATGAAGGCCAGGGAGTATCCTCCGGGGCTGCGACAATTGCCGGTGTGGTTATTGGCGGGGCTGCGGGGGCCGCAGCCATGATGGCGAAGCGCCTGCAGGAGCAGGATGAACACGACGAAGAGCTTGCTGATAATAAAGAGTCAGAGGAGTAATGGCTATGGATTTAGATAGGAGAGGGTTTTTAAAAGTCCTGTCTGCCGGAGCACTGACTGCCACCAATCTCAAACACCTGAAAGCGGAATCAAAAGCGGCAGCTGAACGATCACCGAATGCGGTTGGTATCCTGTATGACGCTACTGTATGTATCGGATGTAAAGTGTGTGAAACGCGTTGTAAGGAATATAATAATCTCCCGACGGCTACTTCATACTTGAACGATCATCGCAAGGTTGGCAAAATCTGGGATGCTCCTGTGGATCTGGGCACCAAAACCTATAACAAAATCAAAGTGTACAAAACTGGGAAAGGAACCCAGAAAAATAGCACGACTGATGGATTTTCTTTTATTAAACGTCACTGTATGCACTGTGTCGATCCGGATTGTGTTTCCGTCTGCCCGGTGACGGCGCTTCAAAAAGATCCAGTCACGGGAATTGTGAAATACGACGCATCTCGTTGTTGTGGTTGTCGCTATTGTCAAATGGCATGTCCCTATCTGATTCCGAAGTTCGAATACGAGAATGCCCTGGGACAAATTCAGAAATGCCAGATGTGTGATCATATCCAGGTGCAGGGCGGGATTCCAGGTTGCTGCAAAGCGTGTCCCACCGGCGCGTCCATCTTTGGAAAAGTTGATGACCTGCTTGATGAAGCACATAACCGCCTACAACTTGAACCCGGTACCGAGTATGAATTCCCTGTTTCAACCGTGGACTCCAGGGAAAAAGTGACACATCAGACATACGATTATGTGGATTATGTGTACGGCGAAACCGAAGGTGGTGGCGCCCAATATCTGCTGCTTTCAGCGGTTCCGTTTGAAAATCTCGGGTTACCCAAACTGCCGGATTATGCTCAGAATGATAAATCTGAATATTTACAGCATACACTGTACAGAGGTTTGGCGATGCCGGCTACGTTGCTTGTTGGTTTGATGTATTTCACATATCGGAACAGAAAAAGTCAGCACGGAACGCGGGAAGGAGAAGACGATGAGTGATCAACAGTCTGAACCCCGTAAAATAAGAGTCAAAGGGCCATCAATTTCCCCACCGCAGTTGCACAAGAGTACGGCAATGGGAGGGAAAATATTCACCAAACCCTTTCTGATTGTTGCAATCGTTGCCGCGATCGGTTTTTTCTTTATCGCAAAACGTTTTTTGCTGGGATTAGGATCGGTTTCCAACCTTAACCACGGGTATCCCTGGGGAATGTGGATCTCATTTGATGTGGTTGCCGGAACTGCCATCGGCAGCGGCGGCTATGCCATGGCTTTATTGGTATATGTGCTGAATAAGGGCAAATATAGTCCCTTGGTCAGACCGGCGATATTAACGGCTTTTTTGGGTTATTTGATGGCAGGCCTGGGTATCGTGATCGATACCGGTCGCTACTGGAATCTCTATAATATGTTTCGGTGGCCTACCTCAAACATTGATAGTTCGGTCATGGTTGAGGTCGCCATAAGCGTTGCGAGTTATACGCTGATCCTTTTTCTGGAATATTCACCCGCGATCCTGGAGAAATTTAAAAAATACAAACTCCGGGAAGTATTGAATATGATCATCTTTATCTTTATAGCGTTTGGTGTCCTGCTTCCCACGTTACACCAGTCTTCGCTGGGCACAATGATGATCCCGATGGGTGAAAAACTCTCGCCGCTCTGGCAGACTCAACTGTTGCCGCTGCTTTATTTACTGTCTGCACTTTTCATCGGGTACGGGGCGGTAATTTTTGAAGCGTATGGTTCAGCGCTCGTGTTTGAACGCCAAGTCGAACGTCGTCGGTTAGCTGATTTATCCGGGATAATCCCTTATCTCATCGCGGTATTTTTAGTAATACGGTTTGGTGATCTGATTTATCGCGGGGCGTTCAGCGTTTTCAGCAACAGCACATTGCAGAGCAGCACCTTTATCGTGGAGAATTTACTTTTTATCGTTCCAATGGTTGTGTTGTTTTCCAAAGAATTAAGAGCTCGCCGGCAAATCCAATTTTTGATGGCACTCACCGTTCTGGGCGGTGGCGTACTATATCGTTTTAATTCATATCTAATCGGCTTCGATCCTGGATTTGGATGGCACTACTTTCCCGCGTTCTCAGAGATTATGATTTCACTGGGATTAGTGGCATTTGAGGTTATGCTCTATCTGGTAATTATAAAGAAATTCCCAATTCTGCCAATCGTTAAACATGCAAAATCCGCATAGGAGAAAGAATACATGGCAAAACGAATAACTGTAGATCCGGTAACTCGCATTGAAGGACATTTACGCATCGACTGCGAAGTAGACAATGGAAAAGTGAGTAACGCCTGGTCGTCCGGTCAAATGTGGCGCGGTATCGAAAATATTTTAAAAGGGCGAGACCCCCGGGAAGCGTGGATTTTTACTCAGCGGATTTGCGGAGTCTGTACCACCGTACACGCTATTGCGTCAGTCCGTGCGGTCGAAAATGCGCTTGATATGGAAATCCCGGTCAATGCGCAGTTTATCCGCAATATGATTGTGGCCGCGCACGGAATTCACGATCATATGGTGCATTTCTATCATCTGTCCGCGCTGGATTGGGTCGATATTACCTCTGCGCTGAAAGCCGATCCCAAAAAAGCCTCTCAAATCGCAGAAAGCCTCTCATCCTGGGATAAAAACGGGGTGCAGGAATTCACGGCTATCCAGGATAAACTCAAAGGGTTTGTGAATACTGGGCAGCTCGGTTTTTTCACCAACGGTTACTGGGGACACCCGGCGATGAAGTTGCCGCCAGAGATAAATTTGATTGCGGCTGCGCATTATCTGCAAGCCTTTGAAATCCAGCGCAAAGCCAACCAGATTGTTGCAATCCTGGGAAGCAAAACCCCACACATCCAGAATCTGGCTGTGGGCGGCGTGGCGAATGCAATCAATCCGGATAGCCAGTCCGCACTGAATATGGAGCGTCTGATGATGATCCGTGAACTGATTGGTGAACTCGGAGCATTCATCGAAAATGTCTATCTCCTGGATGTGGCAGTTGTAGCGGCGCACTACACCGATTGGCTTGGATATGGCAAAGGCGTGGTAGATTATCTCAGCGTGCCTGATTTTCCCATGGACTCTAAAGGAACGAAATTCGGGACTCCGGGTGGATACATCAAAAACGGTGATGTCAGCACTTTCAAACCGATAGAAACCTTTCAGGACGACTTCTTTGAAAAGGGAGTTGAAGAGAGCGTCAAGCACGCGTGGTACGAAGGTGACTGGACGCGTCATCCATACAAAGAAGACACGGTACCGAACTACACAGATTTTGAAGATAACGGAAAATACTCCTGGGTCAAATCTCCAACGTATTACGGTAAACCCGCCCAGGTTGGACCGCTGGCAAACGTTCTGGGAATGTATGCCGCCGGGCACAAGACAACCCAAAAATATGCCAATCTTGCGTTAAAAAAAGCAAGTGAGTTAGCGGGCACGAACGTTCCGATCTCCGCACTTCACTCAACGCTGGGACGTCACGCAGCCAGAGCAGTCCGGACTGCTGTATTGTACGAACAACTCAACGCGAATTACAAAGCATTGATTAATAACGTATCAACCGGCGATATTTCAACTTTCAACGAGCCTACCTTTCCCAAGGGAACCCAAATGGGTTTTGGATTTCACGAAGCACCTCGCGGCACACTTTCCCACTGGATCGTGATTAAAGACGGCAAAATTGAAAACTACCAGGCGGTGGTGCCATCAACCTGGAATGCCGGCCCACGGAATCAAAACGATGAAATGGGGCCGTACGAGGCATCTTTAATGGGGAATCCGGTTGCTGATGCGGAACAACCACTTGAAGTGCTGCGAACCATTCACTCTTTCGATCCGTGCCTGGCCTGCGCTATTCACCTGTATAACGATAAAAAAGAAAAGATTGTCAATGTCAATACCGTCTGCTGATCAATCTGAAATATTGGTGCTCGGCGTTGGTAATGTGCTTATGCAGGACGAAGGCATTGGCGTTTACCTGGTTCGCGAGCTGCAAAATCGCTACGAGTTTACCCCAGCGATTGAAATCGTGGATGGTGGAACGACCGGCTTGGGTTTGCTGGATCATTTCGAAAATCGCACCAAAGTCTTGATTGTCGATGCTGTTAACGTCGGACAGCCACCTGGAAATATTGTCCAGCTATCCAACGGAGAAGTCAAATCCCAGTTCGAAGAGAAAATGTCACTGCATCATCTGGGATTGTCTGATGTGTTAGGAGTGGTTGAATTACTTGGCATGAAACCACCTGACATCCAGCTGATAGGCATTCAGCCTCATTCTATGGATGTCAACTTTGGGCTCACATCCAAATTGCAAGCGAGGTTTAACGAATATCTGGAACAGATCCTCGCACAACTGAATCGTTGGAATATTACGCCAACAACTGTAGCAGCAGTGGAAAATCAAACCTGATTCGTCAGTGATTTTTTCTAACCTGAATTATTTATGAATTTTTCAACCATAGCAATTTGAATAGTACTACAACACAGATTTGCCAAGAGTTTGCCACTCTTCGACAAGCTCAGAGTGACTCATTGAGGCGTCATCCTGAGCTTGTCGAAGGATAAACGCCTAAATTGGTGCTATTATAAAAAAACACTCTGATTAACCCGCAACACATTAGATAATTTTTAAAGTTCATGAATAATTCAGGCTAATAATCCGGGCAACACTTATTTGGGGGTACCGCTTACTCCGGTGGTGCCCTTTCTATTTTATCTGAGTTGAAATTATCTCTTCTCAATATTGGTAAATACTGGGGCACTAACCCAGAAATTGCAACGATTTAACCCCGGCACAGGTTTTGCAAATGTATTGCATCAGAGATATGCGTAATGAGAGTTCTTTTGTAATGATTGAATAAAACAGGTGCTCTGATGCACGAAATGTCCATTGCAACCAACATTCTGGAAATTGCTGAAGACTCAATGGACGGTCACGATAATTTGCTATCCATTACCGTTCAGGTTGGTGAATTAGCCGGCGTTGAACTGGAAGCATTACAGTTTTGTTTTAACGCGCTGAGAGCCTCCTCGCGTTATCCGGACCTTACTTTTATCATTGATGAAATCCCCGGAGAAGGTGAGTGCCAAAAGTGTGGAGCAGCAGTCAAGATGGATGAACTTTTCGCGGTGTGTTCAGAGTGCGGAAATTTTACGGTAAAACCTGTCCGCGGACAGGAATTGCGGGTGACGTCCATCGAAGTAGAATAAATTCAGGGAGGAAAACGTATGTGTGATACTTGTGGTTGCGGAGAAGGCACTACCACCATTCAAACACCGGCGGAAGCGCGGGAGCACGCGCATCAACACGAACACGGCATTGCGCATGCTCATTCTGATGAGCATGATCATGAACACTCAAATCATCAGCACTCGCACACGACAACGATCGAAGTTGAAACCGACGTCCTGAAGCAAAATAATCTGCTGGCAGAGCGTAACCGGGGATTTTTTCAGGCCAGAGAAGTCTTTGCTTTGAACCTGGTCAGCTCGCCAGGTTCAGGGAAAACGACATTATTGGAGAAATCCGTCGAAGCATTAAAAGATGAGAAACAACTGGCGGTCGTTGAAGGCGATCAACAATCGATGCAGGATGCCGATCGCATTGAGCAACTCGGGATCGATGTGGTGCAAGTCAATACTGGCAAAGGGTGTCATCTTGATGCATCCATGGTAAATAACGCCGTTCAAAAATTGAATTTACAGCAGCAATCACTTTTGTTTATCGAAAATGTTGGTAATTTAGTTTGTCCGTCGCTGTTCGACCTGGGAGAGCATCACAAAGTGGTAATCATCTCTGTGACAGAAGGCGATGACAAACCGATGAAATATCCAACGATGTTTGCTGCATCGGATATCTGCATCATTAATAAAATCGATCTGCTGCCTTACGTTGATTTTGATGTGGAAAGATGCAAAGACTTCGCCCGCCAGGTGAACCCGAATTTGGAATTTTTTGAACTCTCTGCCCGCACCGGCGAAGGAATGGAATCCTGGTTGAAATGGCTTAAAGACAGTGTTGAAGTGTAGCCGTGTTGACGTGTTGAAGTGTTGGAGTGTTTAGGTGAGGAGATCGGAGAAAGAAAATAAAATGGTAACGTGTTATAAATTTAAGAATAGATTTGGTAGCAACCCCTTAGAACTACAACGCCTCAACACAACAATACGTCAACACTAAGATGTCCAAACGACTTAAAATACAGGTTTCCGGGATTGTACAGGGTGTGGGGTTTCGTCCCTATGTGTATAACCTTGCGCTGAAAAATGAGTTGTCCGGGTTTGTGGGCAACGACTCAAATGGTGTTTTCATAGAAGTGCAAGGTGGCGATAATTCTGTCGATACGTTTTTACAAACTTTGCAGCAATCTCCACCACCACTGGCATTTATCGAATCCATTTCAAGCGAAGAGATAGACCCGAAAAGCATGAATGGATTCCATATTAAACAGTCCGTTAAAGGCGAGCATATGAGTACTTTGATTTCGCCTGATATGGCGATCTGTGACGACTGTGCCAGAGAACTGAAAAACGAGACCGATCGCAGATTTCGATATCCATTCATTAACTGCACAAATTGTGGACCACGCTACAGCATCATTTTTGATATACCGTACGATCGGCCTAATACCTCGATGCACCAATTCGAAATGTGTCCAGCGTGCCAGAGCGAATACGAAGACCCTGCTGATCGCCGGTTTCATGCCCAACCGAACGCGTGTGAAGAATGTGGACCGTGGGTTGAATTGTGGGATTTCAAACGGAATAAAATCCACGAGAAAGATTACGCCATTGTTTTAGCGAGAAAACTTCTCCGGAAGGGAAATATCCTGGCAATTAAGGGGTTAGGTGGATTTCATCTAGCGTGTGATGCCAAAAATCCGATGGCGGTGCGACGACTGCGGACAAGGAAAAACCGTGCCGAAAAACCGTTGGCGGTGATGTGCAAAAACCTCGATATTGCCCGGGAATTAACAGAACTCTCGGAAGCAGAGATAAACCTGCTGACATCTCAGCAAGCCCCTATTGTTTTGGCAAAAAAACGAGATGAGCAGAGCCAATACATCGCGCCGAATAATCCGAGATTGGGCCTGATGTTGCCGTATACTCCGCTCCATTATATGCTGTTCAACGGCAATCTGGATGTACTGGTGATGACCAGCGCCAATTTGTCGGAAGAGCCAATTTGTATAGATAATGACGATGCCTTTGATCGACTGAGATCCATCGCTGATTTTATTTTGATCCACAATCGTAAAATTCTGCAGCGTGTTGATGACTCCGTTGTAATCCAACTCAATGGCCAAAATAGAATTATCCGGCGCAGTCGGGGTTACGTACCGCGTCCGACAACACTCTTACATTCAACTCCAACTATCCTTGCAACTGGAGGTGAATTAAAAAACACACTCTGTTATTCTAAAGGCAACCAGGCGTTTATTAGTCAACATATTGGTGATTTGTCCAATACGCTGGCGCTGGACTTTTTTGACCACACCCGAAAGCACCTCGGCACTATCCTTGAAATAGAACCGGAATTTATCGCGTATGATCTGCACCCGGGATACTTGTCGACACAATGGGCGTTGGAACAGGACAATCTTCCAAAGATTGGGGTGCAGCATCACCATGCGCATATGGCCAGTGCGATGGTTGAAAACGGGCTCAATGAAGCTGTCATCGGCATTGCACTTGACGGCACGGGTTACGGCACGGATGGCAAGATTTGGGGTGGAGAGGTTTTTATGGGTGATTATGTGGAAGTCCAAAGATTTGCGCATTTTGAGTACATCCCTGCACCTGGAGGTGATAAAGCGATTCTGGAACCGTGGCGAATGGGGTTGTCCTATTTATACCACACTTTTGGTGCCGATTATCAGAAATATCTTCCCGATGAATGGAGCAGTTATCCAGTCGATCAGGTAGTCGAAATGATTGCGAAACAGGTGAATTCTCCAATGACTTCCAGCTGCGGGCGGCTGTTTGATGGAATCGCGGCAATTGCGGGTGGCCGGACAGAAATTACCTATGAAGCACAAGCCGCGATAGAGTTCCAACATCTTATGGAAGAAACTGATCGTGCTGCGCTGAAATATCAAATTGTGGAACGAGGCAAACATTACGAAATCCAAGTTGCTCCGATTGTTAAAAGTGTGATACAGCGCTTGGACGAGGGAGCGTCACTCGGAGAAATGAGTTTTCTGTTCCATAAAATGCTCGTCATGTTATTCAGCGATATTGCTGATTTGGCACGAGAACAATCCGGTTTGAATACAGTTGTGTTGAGCGGAGGCGTCTTCCAGAATAGTGGACTGTTCGAGTGGATTATCCCGGAGTTGGAATCACGTGGATTTCGGGTATTCACGCATTCAGAAATACCCACCAATGACGGCGGAATTTCACTAGGACAAATTGCCATCGCGCAGACATTAATAGCAAAGAATAAAAATCAGGCAAACATATCATACTCGTGAGGATTCTATGTGTTTAGCGGTACCCGGAAAAGTGACTGAAATATACGATACCCACGGTTTAAAGATGGGCAAAATCGATTACGGCGGAACCATTCAGGAAGCGTGTTTGGAATACTGTGACGAGGTCAAAGTCGGTCAGTACGCCATCGTGCACGCCGGATTTGCGATTTCTATTTTGGATGAGGAGGAAGCCCAAAAATCTTTGGACGCTTGGGCGGAACTGGAAGAAGCGGAACGGCAGATGTACGGGAAACAGCAAAAGGATGAAGAATGAAGAAAGCAGAAAGGATAAGGGAGAAAGACTGTTCGTGGTTTGTCGTGAGTAGTTCGTTGTTAGCGGGAACTGATTACGAGTTACTGTTCACTGAACCATCAAACACTTATACCCCTATACCTTTATACCTATTCCCAGATGACGATTATCCCAAAGGGATCCCTGCGAGAAGAGTAAGAGTAAGAACACGAACACATTAACACACTAACACACGAACACTTGAACATGAAATATTTAGACGAATTTCGAAATCCTGAGATCGCTAAAAAGATTCTGGCTGAACTGCACCAGATTACAACGAAAGAATGGGTGTTGATGGAAGTGTGCGGCGGACAAACGCACAGCATCATCAAAAATGGCATCGACCAGGTAATCCCGGAGAAAATCCAGTTGGTGCATGGGCCGGGCTGTCCCGTCTGTGTGACTCCGCTGGAAATGATCGATCAGGCGCTGGAGATTGCGTCGCAGCCTGATGTCATTTTCTGCTCGTTTGGTGATATGCTGCGGGTTCCGGGCTCAGAAAAAGACTTATTTATGGTAAAGTCCGAAGGCGGAGATGTGCGGGTTGTTTATTCTCCATTGGAGGCGGTAAAACTGGCGCGCCAACATCCGGAGAAAGAGGTCGTGTTCTTTGCAGTCGGATTTGAAACCACCGCTCCAGCCAACGCAATGGCGGTGCATCAGGCAAAGCGGGAAGGATTAGACAACTTCAGCATCCTGGTATCTCACGTTACAGTTCCCGGCGCGATGAAAGCACTATTACAATCGCCAGAGAATCGTGTTCAGGGGTATCTGGCAGCTGGACACGTTTGCACCGTGATGGGGTATTGGGAGTACGGACCGATTTCCGAGCAGTATAAAATTCCCATTGTGGTAACGGGATTCGAACCGATAGACATCCTGGAAGGTATTCTGGAAACCGTAAAAATGCTCGAGGCTGGAGAGTACGGAGTCCGCAATAAATACGCCCGTTCTGTTTCGTACGAGGGTAACAAAAAGAGTCAGGAGCTGATTCAACAAGTATTTGCGATCAGTGACCGAAAATGGCGCGGTATTGGCGAGCTCCCAGAAAGCGGTTACCAACTGAAACCTGATTACCAGGAATATGATGCAGCATTAAAATTCGAGGTCGGTGACATTCACACCCAGGAGTCTGATCGCTGTATTAGCGGCGTCGTGTTGCAGGGATTGAAACGTCCCAACGAATGTCCCGCATTTGGCAAAGAGTGCACGCCGGAAACTCCGCTTGGCGCCACGATGGTTTCCAGTGAAGGTGCTTGTGCAGCTTATTATAGATATTCAAGATTCAGGAACTGATTATGACCAAAGATTTCACCGGAATATTAAACTGCCCTGTCCCAATTATGAACCATAAAACCGTTCAACTGGGACACGGCAGCGGCGGTAAAATGAGTCACGATCTGATTAGCCGGTTATTTCTGCCGCGATTTACTAACGATTTGCTCGATGAATTGGGCGATCAGGCTCAAATTTTATTGAATAGCCAAAGAATTGCCTATTCCACAGATTCATTCGTCGTTGATCCAATTTTTTTCCCCGGCGGGAATATTGGTGATCTGGCAATCAATGGAACGGTCAACGATTTGGCTGTTGGCGGAGCTATGCCGAAATATCTGAGTGTCGGTTTTATCATTGAAGAGGGATTTCCAATCGATGACTTGCACCAAATATTGTTGTCAATGGAAGTCGCAGCGAAGCGGGCCGGAGTGCAGATTGTGACCGGTGACACCAAAGTCGTGAATAAGGGAAGCGTCGATAAAATTTTTATAAATACCACGGGCATCGGCATTTTAGCTGAGGGTGTTGAGTTATCACCAAAGAATATTCGATCCGGCGATAAAATTTTGGTTTCAGGATTCCTTGGTGATCACGGCATCACCATTTTATCTAGCAGAGAAGGACTCTCGCTGGAAAATCAGGTAGAAACTGATTCAGCACCTTTAAATGGCTTAACACAAAAAATGCTGGAAGCAGCACCTTCTGGCATCCGCGTTATGCGTGATCCGACCAGGGGCGGACTTGCAACATCATTGAATGAGTTTGCTCAATCCGCTCGGGTACGCATGCGTCTGGATGCAGATCATATCCCGGTGCGTCCGGAAGTGCAAAGCGCCTGTGAAATCCTTGGACTAGATCCGCTGTATGTAGCCAATGAAGGACGTTTAGTGGCAATTGTCGCGCCGGATCAAACAGAGAAAATTCTAAATGTAATGCATAAACACGAATACGGAATAGATGCAGCCGTTGTTGGCCAAGTCACCGAAGGCGATGACGGACGAGTAACGATCCTGACCGGTCTCGGTGCAGAAACTATTATTGATATGCTGCCGGGAGAACAACTCCCCCGTATTTGTTGAACGTAAAGGAGGTCTCAAAATGGGACAATCAACAGTAATTCATACAGGAAATAAAGGCGCTGCGGCTCCGAAACTGGGATTGGCGTTTGCGATTGTGGTTATCCTGGCATTGCTCATGGTACATTCAATGCTCGCCGGACCGTTTTTCTTTCTGATTTTTGGAATTTTAGCCGTATTGATGGTGCCGGCTATTCTGTTCCTGCGCCACGAAGATAAAAAACAGAAGGAGTTAGAGAAGCAAGAGCAGTCGTAAGGGTTGAAATTGAGCTGTGGTCGTCGTAAGTCCGTCAAAATCCGGATTCTCAAACCGGGTCGAACGACTTGTCGAAGAGCGACTTTCCACAAATCTCAAGCGCTCGCAGGGTTTCTGTGGCCAAATCCTAATCTTTCTGAATTCTTTTACAATACCCAATGCTAATAATTCGTGGGTGAGGTTCACGTAAAACACATTCTCATTTGAAAGATAAATACACTTTCATAATAAATCCGAATAGCCCCTTTCGGGATCTTTGACCTCTGAAAGGGGCATCCAGAAGTGTGCATCTAATATTCCAGCACCTTACTTTAAAAATGCCGGTGTAGTGCAGAATGCCGTCACCAACAAACAATAGCATTAATAATTTTTTATTTTTTCCATTAATGTCCATTCGCGTTTCTCAATGGAGACTCCTTCCGGAGCATTCGCGGTTACATAATATTTTTCACGAAAATCAGTTTCCTTACATCACTGGAATTCGTATCATAGAATAATTTCAGTGAAGATTTTATTGCAAAAAACCCTAACCAGGCAATTGATAAGATAAATTCTATGCCGAAAACAACCCAATCTTCGCCCTTGATTGTCTACCCGGAAAAATTCCAGGATGAGCTTAACGAGAAGTTTCAGATTAATCCCAGCGATGTGTACGACGCGGTTAAAAATCCCGATCGCAGAGAAGCACAGCAAATCGACGAAGAGCTCACTTTGGCATTTTTTGTTAAAGACATTCCGCAAATGCCAGAACCCTACACCTTGCTCGTCTATGGAGAGCAAACCGCGGCGGCGTTTGAGGTAAGCATGGCCTGGAAAATTCTTCCTCAGGTGATGCCGGAAGCAAAACAATTAGCGCCAATTGCGTTACTCAAAGAGTTTGCGAACCGGTTTGGGCTGCAAATTACTTTAGGCGAACACTCACGAAAGATTTTTTTCAACACGGATATTTTAATGTCCGAAAGCAGCGAGCTCGCAATTGAGAATCCTGAGGGACACGAATACGTACAGCAAATTTTTACCAAGAGTACTTCATTTGAGGATATTGTACGAGTTCACTGCGCGTTGGTAATGTGCATTGACATAGATTTGTATCGAATTAAAATGATGAATGCCTGAGTTTTAGAAAGCTTCTTCAATGTCTGATATCAACTACAGCAACCGAAAATTATTACTCCTCAGTAATTCAACCAATGCCGGTGAGGAATGGCTGGAATTTGCCGAACAACCTATTCAGGATTTTCTTGGCACAACGGTGAAATCTGTTCTCTTTATTCCGTATGCGGCAGTCACTTTCTCATTCGATGAATATGCGGCTCGGGCCAAAGAGAAATTTCAATCACTGGGATACAAACTCACCTCGTTGCATCGAACGGATAATCCTATAGATGCGGTAAAAAATGCGGAAGCCATTGTCGTTGGTGGCGGAAATACTTTTCATCTCGTTGATCACCTGCATAAAACCGGAGTCATTGCAGAAGTCCGCGAACGCGTGAAGGCCGGCGTTCCGTATATCGGCTGGAGCGCAGGATCGAACGTAGCGTGTCCCACAATGATGACGACCAATGATATGCCAATTGTTCAGCCACCGGATTTTGCCACATTTAATCTGATACCGTTTCAGATTAATCCGCATTATCTGGACGCCAATCCGGAGGGACACCGCGGCGAAACGCGGGCACAGCGCATTCTCGAATTCATTGAGGTAAATCGAGAGGTGTTTGTTGCAGGATTAAGAGAAGGCACCTTGCTGCGACTCCAAAACAATCATCTGGATCTTGTCGGCGATAAATCCGTACGTATATTTAAATACGGGATCGAACCATATGAGGTCGATACTAATTTTTCATTAGACTTTCTGCTCGGAGAAAAGTAAAACCTGTCGCCTATGAAAAATCTGAACCGAATCAGTTTGTACGTCGCGTTATTAAGTATCCTGGTCGCAACCACCATTTCCATCCTGGCGATCTGGCAGGTCGTCATCGATACCGAGTTCGTATGGAAATCCCTGATGACACTGTCGGTGATATTTCTCGCGTCACTCCTGACTTACGGTGTCAACAAACTCATTCCTATTTATTACGATAATGAAAAACGGGATTCTGAGTAATCTCGGTTAACATCCTAGCACAATGAAATCTCCAGAGATGCATCCCCTGAATGCAATTCTACGATTTTCGCTCGAAATCGCCGCCCTGGGGAGTTTTGGCTATTGGGGCTGGCATCATTTTACAGGTGTTCCGCAATGGATAATCGCTATCGGATTACCTCTTCTAATTGCCACAGTTTGGGGAATCTTTAGAGTCCCCGGTGACGCAAGTGCCTCTGGGGAAGCCGTCGTACCGGTTTCAGGATTAACAAGATTATCTCTTGAGTTGGCAATGTTTGTTTTTGCCGCAATGTGTCTGTTTGCCAGTGACCAGTTCGATTTCGGGGGAATTTTTTCAGGATTGGTGCTCTTTCATTATCTTAGCTCTATCAAGCGTATTAAGTGGATGTTGCGTAATTAGCGATGATTTTCTATACACCATCCACCGGGTTTTGCACTCAAATGGGTGGGTAATGTCCTTTACCTTCCGGAGAGTTTACATTATAACTTTAAAGCCCCTTTCAGGGTCGGTGACCCCTGAAAGGGGCGATTTTCGATTAGTTGATGACTCTTTAAACACCTGCGGGATCTTGCGAGCAACCCGCCGGGTTGTTAGCGCTATTATCTCATTGAACAATTTTTTCACATAAAAGTCCTCGCCAATTTGTAACATTCCATGTGTTTATTAAGTTCAAGCAAACAGAAAATGTGTACGCAAATAAAAGGACAAATATTATGCAAATAATACGAGCCGACAAACGGCAGTTTTCAGATATGGGCTGGTTGAAAACGTACTGGTTATTCTCGTTTTCCAACTACTTCGACCCCAATAATATGCAGTTTGGAAACCTGCGTGTTTTTAACGACGATTGGGTGCAAGCGCACGCTGGTTTTCAGACCCACTCGCACGCTGAGATGGAAATAGTTACCATTGTCATGAGCGGCGAACTGACGCACGAAGACAGTATGGGGAATACGATTAAAATCAAGCCGGGAGAAGTCCAGCGAATGTCAGCAGGAACAGGGATTGAACATTCCGAAATGAATCGTGGTGATGAACCGGTAGAACTCTATCAAATCTGGTTTTTGCCCAGAGAAAGACATCTGGAGCCAAGTTATGACCAGCGGAAATATGATTTGGAATCTTTTCGTAATGCGCTGGTTCCACTCGTTACAGGCGATGAATCCGATGATATTGTGACCATGCACTCTGACGCCACGATTTATCGCTCTGTGCTGGATAAAGACAAAACGCTGGACTTTCACTTAGACGAAGATCGCGGAGCATTTATCTACATTACAGCAGGCGAACTCCAGGTCAACGATAAAGTTCTTTCAAACAAGGATCAGGCGCGCATCACCGGGGAAGTCGATTTGACATTCACTGCGAATGAAGCGACTCAGTTCCTGCTCATAGATGTGACGATGAAGTCCTGACTCTTTCAGTCGGATCAGCCTGGTAAAATTTTAAGGAAATTTGCTTCATACGAGATCGGCATTCCTTTATATTTCACCTTCAAAGGGTGAAGACGCTGCGGTATTTGCGTTATCCAAGATTCGAAACAATAGAGTGTAGCAAATCCAAGCCGGAGGATTCCTGTGGCAAAAAATCGACTTCCGTCCAACGCGTATAAAATCAAAGACGGTGAAGAATACCAACCGTATATCCATGGTAAATCACTACCAGAATTTACGTTAAAAGCAGCGATTTCGGGTATCTTACTGGGGATTGTATTTGGCGCAGCGAATACCTATCTGGGATTAAAAGCCGGGTTGACTATTAGTACCTCTATTCCGGTTGCCGTGTTAACGGTGGTGGCGTTTCGTTTCCTGAAAGTGTTTGGCACAGAGCACTCCATTCTGGAAGCCAATATGTCCCAAACCATCGGTTCAGCAAGTTCATCTGTGGCATCCGGCGTCATTTTTACTATACCGGCACTCTTTCTCTGGAACATGAAACCGAGTCTTGCCCAACTCACCCTGTTGGCAATGGCCGGCGGATTGTTAGGCGTGCTTTCGATGATTCCGCTGCGACGATTTCTCATCAAACGGGAGCACGGCAATTTGCCGTATCCGGAAGGTATGGCTTGCGCTGAGGTTTTGGTTGCAGCAGAAGGCGGAGGAAGACAGGCTTCCGGTGTTTTCTATGGGCTGGGTTTCGGAATGCTGGTTAAATTTATCACTGATGGATTGAAACTGGTCGGTGGGAAATTTCAGGCCGCGCTTGGTTTTAAAGCCAATGTCTCAGTCGGGGTGTCTCCGGCACTGATGGGAGTTGGCTACATCCTTGGCGTCCGCACCGCGTCCATTATGGTCGGCGGCGCCGCCCTCTCCGCGTTTGTCATCATTCCTCTAATTAATTGGTGGGGCAGTGGTTTAACGCATCCATTTTATCCGGAGACCGAAATGCTGATCCGCAATATGTCGGCCGGTGATATCTGGAACCGTTATGTGCGCTATATTGGCGCCGGAGCCGTAGCCACAGGCGGACTTATCACATTAATCAAATCTATTCCAACGATGGCAGAGTCGTTTAAACTCGGAGTTGCCCAACTCAGGAAAAGCATCGGTGAGTCGGCAGAGGAACTTCGAATTGATCGCGATCTCTCGATGAAAATCGTACTCGGGATCATCCTTGTTATTTTATTGGTGATGACATTTGTTCCCGGAATCCTCGGATATCTTGAGTCAACGGGAGTCCGCGCAATGGCCGCGATTTTGATTGCGATTTTTGCATTCTTCTTTGTCACTGTTTCTGCACGGATTGTCGGGATGGTTGGCGTCACTTCTAATCCGACCTCCGGGATGACCATTGCCACATTGCTGGGCACGAGTCTCATATTCTATTTTCTCGGCTGGACAGATTTAGCCGGTAAAGCCACCGCACTGATGGTTGGTACCGGAGTTGCTATTGCAGCGTCTATTGCCGGTGATACGTCCCAGGATTTAAAAACCGGGTTTATTCTCGGCGCCACACCAATGCGCCAACAAATTGGCGAACTCATTGGAGTTATTACTTCGGCAGGTTTTGTCTGTCTCACTATTATTCTGCTGGATCAAAGTTTTGGGCTTGGTAGCGCTGAATTACCGGCGCCACAAGGCGTTCTGATGCATTTAGTCATTAACGGGGTGATCGATCAGAATTTACCGTGGACTTTGATTTTCATCGGTGTTGGAATTGCGTTGGTTGTTGCGCTCTTTCGCTTGCCAGTTTTGGCTTTTGCGGTAGGCGTCTATTTGCCGCTCAGCACTATGGCGCCTGTGTTCCTCGGGGGATTATTGCGTTACATTTTAACACGAAAACAGCCTGAAGAAATCTCTGAACGTCGCCGCGAGCGTGGGATTTTGTTTGCTTCAGGATTAGTAGGTGGCGAGGGATTACTTGGTGTTGGTTTGGCAGCATGGGTTGCTATAAAAGGTGGTACACCGATACAGGGACTCGGCTTGCATTATTCACCGTTTGTCAGTGAATTACTGGCATTTTTGGGGATTGCCGCAATCCTGTGGGTAATGACGCAAGTGGTTGTGAAGAAAACTGAAAACTAAATTTCTCTGGTTCCAATAATATTAGCGCCTGACTTTAGGCAGGTGTGCAGCTACACCAACCGCTTCTGAAACCGTGCGCCGGCGAAACTGATGATAGCAACACCATAGACGCCCAGTGCTATAATCTGTGGTAAAAGTGGCTGGAGTCCGGCGCCCTTGAGAAAGATTCCGCGCAGACAATCAGTGTAATAGCGGAGGGGATCAAGCAGCGACAGATACTGCAGCCACTGCGGCATATTTTCGATGGGAAAGAAAAAGCCGGACATCAGGATGATAAACACCAGAAAAAACCACGCCAAGAACATCGATTGTTGCTGCGTTTTTGTCACCGTCGAAACAAATAATCCCAATCCCAGAGTGGTGGGCAACATCAGGAAACTGGTAAAAAACAGGAGCCAGTAACTGCCCCGCATCGGGATGTTGAAGTAGATTTTTCCTGCCACCATTACAATAGAAATCTCCACAAATCCCAACAGCGCGAATGGTACCAGTTTGCCAATCATTATCTGGTGCGATTTCAGCGGACTCACCATCAGCTGTTCCAGCGTTCCGACTTCGCGCTCGCGCACGATGTTAATTGCGGTCAGGATCATCGTGGAAAATGCCAGAATAATCCCGATGATTGCCGGCACCATAAAATAGGCGTTCACGAAGTTCGGATTGTACCAGACGCGATCCTCGGCTTGGATCGTCACCGGTGGTTGTCCGGAGCCGTAATACTGCATTTCATTCACCAGTTCGGACTGCAGATGCTGACCAAACTTTGCGACGATTCCCTGTAAATAGCCGATGGCAACCAACGCGGTGTTCGAGTTGCTCCCATTGATAATCGTTTGTAAGGTCGGGGTTTGAAACTCGCGAACATCTCTGGAAAAATGCGGAGGAATAACCACCGCAGCGTTTGCATCACCGTTGTCAAAATAGGGCGCAATTTTCTCGTATTCAGGAGTGATTTCGATAATGTCAAAATATTCAGTCTGCTCGATCTGCTGGATAAAGTGGCGTGAATCTGCAGAACGATCCTGATCACAGATGACCAGCGGAACGTGAATTACTTCGGTAGTGACTGCATAGCCCATCAGCAGAGTTTGGAGAATCGGCATTACAAAGATGAAACCCAACATCGGCTTGGTGCGGAAAATCTGGATAAATTCCTTCTTGATCAGCGGGAGCAGTCTGGCTTTCATCGTCTGAGTTGCCTCCGGAATCGTAGCGTGCTGATGGTCATCACAATAATCGTAAACACGATGAGCGCGACGAACGGTTTCCAGACATAAGTAAATCCAACTCCGCGCAGCATAATCGCGCGCAATATTTCAAGGAAATATTTTGCGGGGATGATCGTGGAAATCCACTGCAAAACGGTTGGCATACTTCGCAGTGGAAAGATAAACCCAGAGAGAATGATCGACGGCAACAGCGTGGCAAACAGTCCGCCAGCCATTGCCACCTGTTGCGTCTTTGCAATAGTTGAGACAAGCAATCCGATTGACAGGGAGGCAAAAAGATACGCAACACTCAGTCCGGCAAGAAGCAGCGGCGAACCGTGAAATGGTATTTGATAATAAACCAGCGCGAAGAGCAGCATAAATAATCCGACAAAAAATGCCAGCACAATATAGGGCAACACTTTTCCAATGATGATTTGGGCGGGCGTCGCCGGGCTGAGTTGCAACTGCGTGATGGTGCCGGTTTCCTTTTCTCTGGCGATGGTAATGGATGTCAGCAGCGCGGCTATCATCATCAGAAAGACCGCCACTAATCCTGGGACGATAAAGTTGGCGCCCTCCAGTTCCTGATTGTACCAGACTCGTGCTTCCATATTGAACAACATCGGCTGGGTATTGGGGCCAAACGAAATTTGACTCAGAATTTGTTGTATGCTGGTCTGGATAATCTTCCCGGTATTGGAATCCGAACCGTCCAGCAGCACCTGCATCTTTGGCGAAATCCCGCGACCGATATCCTCGGTGAAATCGGCGGGAAAAATCAGGACGGCTTTCACCGCGCCACTCTGAAGCGCCTCGGTAACGGCATCTCTGGAAGAATAATGTTTGTAAATCCTGAAGAATTCGCTGCCGTCAAAATGTGAAATCACCTGTCGTGTTGCCCAGGAATTATCGGAATCGAGCACTCCCAGTTTCGCATCCTTGATATCCATATTGATGGCGTAGCCGTACAGCACCATCATAATGAGCGGGAGCAGAAACAGCAGCGCCAGCGAGCGCGGATCGCGACGGATGTGCTTTAACTCTTTGCCTGCGAGTGTGAGAATGCCTCTGATCATCCCTCGAACTCCTGCTCGGCTTCCCGGATGGCGTGAACGAACACGTCCTCCATATTATCCTTTTCAAACCGGGTTTTTAGGGCGCGCGGCGTGTCCAGCGCCAACAGATTGCTCTGGTGCATAATGGCAACCCGGTCGCAGTATTCGGCTTCCTCGAGATAATGGGTGGTGACCAAGACCGTCGACTGAGATTCTCCGGACGCCAGTTGGTAAATCGATCGCCAGAAATTGCGCCGGGCGGTCGGATCGACGCCGGAAGTCGGCTCGTCCAGAAACAGGATTTGTGGGTTGTGGATTGTTGCGCTGGCGAGTCCCACCCGCTGTTTCCATCCCAGCGGAATGGAACCGGTGAGTTGATCCAGAAAATTTGTGATCCCAAAGTGTTTGCTGACGATTTTCAGACGTTCTTTAAGACGCTTGTTTGACAAACCGTACGCGCCACCGAAAAATTCCAGATTCTCCCGGACGGTCAAATCCGAGTAGAGTGAAAATCGCTGGGACATATAGCCGATCGCCTGTTTAATCTTCTCCGCTTCGTTCATCACGGAAAATCCCGCAACTGTGCCATCGCCCGAAGTCGGTAGCAGAATGCCACACAGCATCCTGATGGTCGTGGTTTTTCCGGCGCCGTTGGCTCCGAGAAGTCCAAAGATTTCTCCGCGTTTGACCGAAAAATTGATATGATTCACCGCGGTGAATTTGCCGAACTGTTTGGTAATCTCCCGGATATCGATCGCCAATTTTTCGTTCATCGTTCGACCTCCAGCGAAGCGTAGACGTCTTCCATCCCCGGCTCGATTTGAGATAACCGGAGATCGCTGCCCACGATATCGGAAATCCTGGTTTCAAGCGTTGGAATATCCAGTGAATCATCGTCCACGCTCAGGTGCAGGCGATCGCCCATCGGATACACGGTGTGAATCCAGTCCTGCGTTTCGAGTTGTCCCAGAATTGTCAAAGATTGTGTGGTGCGGATTTCAAAAAGACGCTGTTTGTAATCTTGTTGCAGGTTCTTCGGGGAATTATTCGCCAGAATTTTGCCGTCCGCCATAAAAAACACCGCATCGCACTGGACAGCCTCTTCCATATACGGCGTGCTCACCAAAATGGTGTGTCCTTCCGATTTCAACTGGTGCAGCATCTCCCACAACTCGCTGCGCGCCATCGGGTCGACGCCGGTGGTTGGCTCATCGAGGACAAGCAGTGGCGGTGTGTACATTAACACGCAGATCAACGCCAGCTTTTGTTTCATTCCACCGGATAAATTTTCGGCGCGCCGGTCGGTGAAATCACCGAGTCGGCTGAACTCCAGTAGTCTGTCATAGCGCTGTTGGCGGGTTTTTTTGTCAATGCCGTACAATCTGGCGAATAACAACAGATTTTCACTCACCGTCAAATCCTGATACAACGAGAATTGTTGCGGCATATAGCCGATTTTGCCGGCGGCGAGTCCATTCGAATCTGCGAATTCTATTTTACCACGACCCTGTTTGGACAAGCCCACAATCAGACTCAACAAAGTCGATTTGCCCGCGCCATCCGGGCCGATAAATCCACAGATGGCATTGGACGGCACTGACCCTGAGAGGTTGTCCAGGGCTACAATATTACCGTAAGATTGCGTTAAATCGCTGAAGGTGAGATATGGATTAGGAGTGGAATTCATTGAGAGAAATATATGTTATGGTCATTAAGTTCATTTTTATCAAATATTTAATCGGTATTTACAGAGAGTATGCCATCAATAGTTTTAATTGTAGAAACGCTCCGTGGATGGTGTGTGAGAACATTGATTCAAGGTAAATATTCAAAGAAATTACATTGGTAGAGACACGCCATGGCGTGTCTCTACATGCAGTATTTTCAATATTATACCTTGTCTCATTGATCGGTAAACTCTTCACAAGTGATGCAAAAATGATTCGTTGCATTTGAATTTTCACACACCCTCAATAGCGCTTTTCAATTTATGCGATCCTATAATTTTCCACAAAACCACTTAAACTACTACACTACCCATTCACATCTGCAATTGGAAACGACAGCGTCACCGGCATACCGATCTTGAGTATTCCTTTGGGATTTGGCACCGAAACCCGCACTCCGTAGGAGAGTGAGGTGCGCGTGTCTTCCGTGTACACCGTTTTTGGGGTAAACTCCGCCTCGGCTGAAATCCATTCGACTCTCCCGGAAAGAGTTTGCGCCAATCCGTCCGGCTGAACAGTAATCTGGTCGCCAAGTTTCACTCTGGAGAGCATTGTCTCCGGGATATACATCGTAATCCAGACGGAATCGGTTAAGCCGATTGTTCCCAGCAGATGTCCCGGTTGCACCTGTTCGCTCGGCTCGACATAGCGATTTAAAATTACGCCGGAACTTGGCGACTGAATCACCGCCTGGCTAATCTGATAATTAAGCAAGTCAATCTGTGCTTTTATTTGTTCTCGCTGGTTTATCAAACTCTCACGTTGATGTGGAATGTTCTCCAGTTGCTGCTGTGCGGTGTTGCGCTCCATAGCAATCTGGTCAAAATCGGACTGCGGCATTCCTTCACTTTTTACCAGTTGTTTGAATCGGTCATACTGTTTCTGTAAATAGGTCAACCTGGTTTTTAACTGCGCCTTTTGATTCTCCAGAGATTGGAGTTGCGGCTGAATCCCCTGCGTTTTTATTTGGGCTTGTTGACGCTGTAATGCCAGGTTTGTCGTGTCGATGACCGCGAGCAGGTGACCGGATTTGATATGTTTGCCTTCCGGAATATTTACGTGAATTAATTTCCCGGGAGTGGTGGCGCGCATATCAACTTTGTACGCTTCCACTGTTCCGGTTGTGGTGTAGTGAGTTTTCTGATTGGAAGAACAGCTAAAAATTAAGAACATCAGGAGTGTCGTTGGAATCAGGACACGTCGCATTTATGAACTCCTCTCTAATCCGGCGAGTATAATTTTTTTTATATGCGCTTCCCGCTGGCGCAGAAATTCCTCTTCATTGTCAATTGAGAGGACGTGATTAATCACCGGTTTGGCGATAAAATAAAAGGCAATCGTCCCCAGCAGGGAGACAAGGAACTGTTTAGGATCTACCTCGCGGAACATTTTTTGTTTAACTCCCTGCGCTAAAACCCGCTCTAACATCTCTGGAAGCGGATACTCTGATTTTTGGATAGTCGCACTAAACATCTGTCTCATAATTTCCGGATTGGCGGTGACTTCCCACATCATTAATCGGGGCAATTCCGGAGTTTCGCAGAAAAATTGGAAGTAATTGGAAATGAGATTTTCGATCTGTTGCTTTGGCGAGAGTTGCTCATCAAAGCTGCTTTCAACGTTGAATAATGCCCGATTGAGGGTGCGTTGCAACACTTCGTGGTAGAGGTTTTCCTTGCTGGAAAAGTAATAGTGCAGCAGCGCCTTGTTCACCCCGGCGTCATCCGCGATCGTTTGCATCCGGGCGCCCTGTTTCCCTTGCAGGGAAAATTCTCGCAGGGCAGCTTCCAGAATTTCTGCTTTCGGTGATTCTTCCTGAAATGGGTGCATCTTGTCTTTAACTTTTTATTTTAACCATTTAGTTAAAATTTAGGGTTAAAAAATTTAGTGTGCAAGTATATTTTTGATTTGGAGCACAATATTGTGGCAATTCTGCTTGTAACATCAACCGAATCCAGTGAAATCAAAGTCAAAGAAAAACAGGAATTAGGCTTGTATTTTCGTTACTGAACTCTTTAAATTCGAACTTTGAATTTCACTCTATAGTGAGTTACGTGAGATTATATGAGCAATAATTAGGAGTATTATGGAGAACGGAAAGACTGAACGAGGAAAGATCTCTTGGAATCCTGCTGCACAGGGTATTTTTTATTTTACCATGGAAGCCGCGCTGGAAAGTGATATTCCAACGTACAGCGGTGGTCTGGGCGTGTTGGCAGGGGACACCCTGCGCTCTGCGGCAGACCTTGGATTGCCGATGGTTGGCATTACCATCCTGTGGCGAAATGGTTATTTCAAGCAGACTATAGATAAAGAAGGCTGGCAGCACGAAGAAAATGCTGTCTGGGATTATAAAAGTCGGTTAACCAAACTCGATCATTATATCCGCGTCAAAATTGAAGGACGCAGTGTTCAAATCGATGTGTGGGAATATCAGATTGTTGGAAAATCGGGTCACATTGTTCCCGTTTATCTTCTGGATACCAATAATCCGGAAAACACCGAGAAAGATCGCAATATTAATCAGTATCTTTACGGCGGAGGTGAGTACATGCGCCTCTGTCAGGAAATTGTCTTAGGTATTGGCGGCGTGAGAATCCTTCGGGATATTGGGTACAGCAACGGCGACATCTATCACCTGAACGAGGGACATGCGAGTTTATTGGCTCTGGAATTGATCCGGGAACGCGGCTATAACTCTTACGACAAGATCAAGAAGAACTGCGTGTTTACCACTCATACGCCAGTGTCCGCCGGACACGATGAGTTCAGTTATGAGATGCTGAAACGCGTGTTGCATCCCATTTACCTGGAACATCTGGAAGGGATTATCGGGCAGGGAAATGCGCTGAATCTGACTCACCTGTCACATAAACTGAGTCGCTACGTCAACGGTGTTTCCCAGATGCACGGCAAAGTAGCACGCAAAATGCTGGATGACCCGGACATTGGAGCAATTACCAACGGGATTCATCTGCCAACCTGGGTGCATCCGGCGATGAAAGATCTGTATAATAAGGAAATTCGCGGCTGGGATATTGATCCATCCATATTTGTTCACGCGATGAAAATCAACCAGGACGCAATTTGGCAGTCGCACCAAAAGGCTAAACAAGATCTGCTGGATTACATCAATAAGGTGCAAAATGTGACCTTATCTCCGGACAAACTCACCATCGGTTTTGCCAGAAGAGCAGCCACTTATAAGCGAGCAGATTTGCTATTTTCTGATATTGAGCGGTTGCTGGAAATCGGCGCCGATAAATTGCAGTTCGTCTATTCCGGGAAAGCGCATCCCAAGGATGATCCGGGTAAAGAACTGATTCACCGGGTGATTGAAGGCGGGAAAAAAGTTGGTGCGAAAATTCCGGTGATCTATCTGGAAGGTTACGATATGAATATAGGAGCGATGTTGACCTCTGGGTGTGACGTCTGGCTGAACACGCCCCGGCGTCCGCGGGAAGCGTCCGGTACGTCTGGTATGAAATCTGCCCTGAACGGCGTGCTCAATTTTAGTATCCTCGACGGCTGGTGGATTGAAGGCTACGTTGAAGATCAAACCGGTTGGGCAATTGGTCCGCCGGCAGATATGGCGGATATGGAAACGTACGACGATAGCAAAGATGCCGTTGATTTGTACGACAAGTTGGAGAAGCAGATTATCCCAACGTATTACGATCATCGTGAGAAGTGGATTAGCATGATGCGCACGACCATCGCGTTAAATGCACCGTATTTTAATACTCACCGTATGCTTCGGGAATATAGCGCCTACGCTTATAAGAACGGCTATGAATTCCTGTAAGTGAGAGAGTGAGTGCACATATTAAATGAATTAACCCGGTGCTGCTCGTGCCGGGTTTTTCTTTTTCAGGGGTGTTAAACTTTTCCTTGCAAAGATGACAGAAGCTCTGCATTTTTTACAAGTTTTTGCGTGAGCATCAAACTTTAAGAAACAGATTGGCAACTATTTGACTACCGCTTGGCGATAAAGGATTATTCAGGACGCAGATTGTATGGCATTCCAGCGAATAGCAAAGAGCAAAGAACTTCCGTGTGAGTTCAATCATACCAGATGAATGCTCTGATTGTTATTCATAGATCTTTACGGGGATAACGAAGAGTTCAATTACGCAAATCAAACCAAATTAATGTGAACAACAGCTGTTTCGTTGGTTTGAGAACAACCAACGGCGTACAAAGGAGAAACAATGCTGGTAAGGTTCTGGGGAGTTCGTGGTTCGATTGCAACACCCGGGCCCACCACGGTAAAATACGGTGGGAATACCTCGTGCGTGGAACTTGAGATCAACGGAAACCTGTTTGTCCTTGATGCCGGAACTGGAATCCGGCTCTTGGGACTCGATCTGATCAAGCGGCAGGAAGGTGGAAAAATTCAACTGTTAATCAGTCACCCGCATTGGGATCATATCCAGGGACTGCCGTTTTTTCTTCCGGCATTTCGCGAAGAATTTGAGCTAAATATTTTCGGATACGAATCCACCCATCACGAATTGGAGAATATTGTCGCCAATCAGATGGATCCCACCTATTTTCCGGTCCAGATGGGCGACCTGGATGCGCGCCTGGAATTTGCAAAAGTTGCCGAGGGCAGTTTTAATGTTGGAAACACGCGGGTTGACGCCATTTTTGTCAACCATCCCGGGTTCAATTTGGCATACCGGTTTCATTCCAAAGGAAAAACCGTGGTGTATGCCACGGATAATCAGCCATTCGGATATTGCCGTCACCTGGGACAGTGGGCAACGGATGAATATTTCGAAGCGATTAAGCGCCAGCATTACGAACACGTGAATTTACACTTCGAAGATTTAAACGACCGGATCATCGATTTCGCCAAAGATGCCGATTTATTAATTCACGATGCCCAATATACTCCGGAAGAATTTCAGCGAAAAATTGACTGGGGACATTCTTCCTATGAATTTACCGCACGGGTAGCGGCCGAAGCGAATGTGAAATCTCTGGTACTGTTCCACCACGAACCAGAACACGCAGACGCGGTGATTTCACAAATTGAAAAGAAAACCCACAATATTTTACAGGAAGCAGGTCACGAAATTCCCTGTCAGGCAGCCTATGAGGGTTTGGAAATAATCGTTTAATTTTCCACTCAGTCTATTTCGTCAGCGATTCAATTTGTATTTCGCTTGCAGCACTGCAATCCCATAAATACATTTCCTCTGAATTATATTTTTAGACATTAAAGAAGGTCAGCTTTCGATGAAACGGTTTCTATTCATATTTTTAAGTCTCTGCACCATAGTCTCTGCACAGGAAATTCCAGAGTATAAAAATCATCATCAGGAAATGGCAAACGCGAAAGCGCAGGCATTTTCCCGAAGCGAGGCATTGAGAAAATTCACCACGTCAACCGCCTATGGTGCGTATGACGTCCATTTTTATGAACTGAATCTTGCATTTGATAACGGGACGTCTACTGTTTCAGGGACGGTTGAAATGCGCGCAACAAGTACAGCTGGCTCACAGACTACGCTCAAACTTGATTTATCCAACACTGGATTAACCGTGAACGATGTTAGCGGCCGTCCCTCAAGCTGGAGTCATAGCAATAACGCCATTACATTGAATTTTGATCCGCCGCTAGAAAATAATGAAGATTTCACCGTTATCATTAATTATCAGGGATCGCCATCTGGTGCGGGATTTCAGGGACTCACTTTTGACACGCACGGATCTGGAGAACCGATCATCTCCAGTTTGAGCGAGCCATACTTTGCTCGCAGCTGGTGGCCGTGTAAGGATGTACCATCGGATAAAGCGGATTCCGCGAATATTAATATTACCAGCGCGGATAATTTAACACCGGTATCGAACGGGACACTCGTCAATACAGTGGATAACGGCGACGGAACGCACACATATTTTTGGCAGGTACGCTACCCGATTACCACGTATTTAATTAGCGTTGCTATTTCTAACTATTCTCATCTGACAGACACATATACGGCGATGAATGGTGACACGATGCCACTCGATTATTTTCTGTATCCGGAGCAGGCAAGTAATAGTTATTACACTAACAATGTCTATCAGACTAATCAAATGATCCAGATTTTTGCTCATGATTTTGGAGAGTATCCATTTCTTCAGGAGAAATATGGTATGGCGAGTTTTGACTGGGGAGGAGCGATGGAGCACCAAACGATTTCGAGTATGGGCGCCTATTCTTCCAGTATTATTGCCCACGAACTCGCTCATCAATGGTGGGGCGATATGGTGACCTGCAAAACCTGGCAACATATCTGGCTGAACGAAGGATTTGCCTCATATTCCGAGGCGCTCTATTATGAGGCTTTGGACGGAGAAGCCCACTACCATAGTGTTATGTCATCTATGGCCTATCGCGGGGCTGGAACTATCTTTGTCCAGGATACCACTTACTGGCCGAACATCTTTGATGGCAATTTGGTTTACGACAAAGGCGCGTGGGTGCTGCATATGTTGCGGCACGTCGTCGGTGATTCCACTTTCTTCGATATACTGGCTGAGTACCGGAATCAATACTATATGAGCACCGCAACCACTGAAGATTTCCGGGATGTTGCTGAATCAGTATCCGGAATAAATTTGCATCCATTTTTTCAGCAATGGATTTACAGCAGTGGTGTGCCGAATTACGATTATTGTCTCTGGACAAACCACCTGGACTCAGGTTACGAAGTTAATGTTTGTGTGAATCAAACGCAGGCGCCACGGGAAGGGCCACTCTTCATAATGCCGATCGATATTGCGTTAAGTGATGGAGCGGATAACGATACTACATTTACAGTCCAAAACGATGTGAAAGATACGGTCTATACGTTTACAGCTCCCTGGAACCCCACAAACGTGGCGCTCGACCCGGATCAATGGATTTTGAAAACTTCTGCTCAAGTCCCGGCGAATCTTGAGCATACGGGATGTGAATATTTAACAGATTTTGTCTTAGCGCCTAACTATCCCAATCCATTTAATCCGGGAACGAACCTGCAGTTTACTCTCCCGGAAGGCGCTCTCGTCAAAGGGTTTATTTATAATGTGAAAGGACAGCGAGTCGCCACGATCGTGAATGAATACAAACTGCCTGCACAATATTCATATTATTGGGACGGCAAAAACGATCTGGGGCATCAGGTGAGTTCTGGAATTTACTTGTTTAAATTACAGGCCGGCAACAGGGTGCATACACAAAAATTAATGCTTATTCGATAGTTTACGTATCGCACCTGAAAAATTCAGCTTGCGCTCTTGTTGTTCTGGTGTTATACTATTGTAGAACACTAAACTGGCAGGTGGAATTTTGAACTTAATCTTTAATACAATCTGACAGCAATCATTGACGGTATGTCAAGAAAGTTTCAATAATTATATACGGACGAAAGGGGTCAAAGTATGAAAAAATTATTTGGTCTGGTGAGCGTACTGATTGGATTATTTTTCATTACGGCAACGGTTTGGGCTCAGAAGGGAGAGTTAAAAAAGTCTCAGGCAGTAGGCTCAGAAAAATCAATGGTCGTTGATATCGAATGCGGATACGGTGATTTGCATATTAGTCCCGGGGATGCAAACAGCGCCTTTAATGTTGACATTTCTTATGATAAAGATGTTGGTCAGCCACTGCTGCATTATGACGTCAAGGATCGCATCGGGTATTTAAAAATTGATGTGAAAGAAAACGAAGACGTACACGTGAAGGACGGAGATACCAAAGGACATTGGAACGTGGCGCTCAATCCGGAATTGCCCACTACTCTGAATGTTGACCTTGGACTGGGTGATGGTAACCTGGAGTTTGGTGACTTAAAACTGACCGAGGTCAATATCAGCAACGGTTTAAGTGAAACAGAACTCAATGTTTCGAAACCAAATTCTGAAATGATTGAGCAAATGAAAATGGAGACGGGACTGGGCGAATTCCGTGGGAAAAATCTGTCCAATGCAAGGTTTCGGCATATGAAATTTGACTGTGGTTTGGGTAAAACCACGCTGGATTTTCACGGCAGCGGACTAGACCAATCCTATGTGGATGTTTCAGTGGGATTAGGGTCTGCTACTTTGATATTTCCCGAGGATGTTGGTGTCCGGGTGGAAAAAGAGAGTTCGTTCCTGTCACACGTATCTTTGGACAGCGATTTCAAGCAGGTCGATGACTACTATTATAGCTCCAATTGGAACGAGGCAAAAAAACGGGTCAAACTCACTCTGGAAGTTGGACTGGGTAGTGCATCCGTTGAACGAATTGAATAATTATTAATCCATATTAAGTTTTCGATTTGACCGCCATTGATCATTTTCGCATCAATGGCGGTTTTTCATTTGCATAATTATTAGTGACCAAAAAATACACCTTGGACAACGTCATTGCGTTTAGCGATCGATATTTGCGATTTTCAGGTTGCAACTCAAATTGCATCCTGTTAAAATCGTAATACGAAATTAAAAAAGGATATGAAAACCGATGCCGAAAATTCGATTTACTGTTTCGTTAGAGAAAGATTTGCTTTCTGAATTTGATGATGTAATACAGCAGCGCAGTTATTCCAATCGTTCGGAAGCCATTCGTGATTTGATCAGGCAGAATTTAATTGACCAGGAATGGGAATCAGGCGCGGAAGTCATCGGCAATATTACGATGATTTACAATCATCACGAACGGGAGCTGGCAAGAGATTTAACTCATACCCAACACGATTTTAACGATGTCGTTATCTCAACACAGCATATTCATATTGATCACGAAAACTGTCTCGAAGTGATAATCGTGCGGGGCAGTGTAGAAGATGTCACGAAGTTGTATAATACGTTGAAATCAACAGATGGTGTGAAACAGTGTGAACTTGTGCGTTCCACCACCGGCACGTTTCTGAGTTAAACAATTTTATCCTAATAAACAGGTCGACTTACCGCCATGCATATTCCAGACGGATTTTTAGATACGAAAACGCTTCTCATAACGAATGTGTTTTCACTGGCTTGGCTGGCTCTGGCAGTGAAAAAAGTGAATCAGCATTTCACTGCGTACAAAATTCCACTGATGGGCGTGTTAGCGTCGTTTGTGTTCACCGCGCAACTTTTAGCCTTTCCTGTCATAGGTGGGACGTCAGCCCATATCACCGGCGCAGTTTTGTTAGCTGTGATCTTAGGTCCATATTCCGGGTTGGTCATTATGGCGACCATTTTATTGTTACAGGCGTTGTTATTTCAACACGGTGGAATTATTACTTTCGGTGCTAATTTGCTCAATTTGGGGATCGTCGGCGTTTTAGCAGGCTACGCGATTTACAGCATAAGGAAGAGTTTTTATACGGCGGCCATTGCTGCCCTAATCACGGTGGAAGTTGGAGCAATCTGTGGAGCGCTGGAATTGGCGTTTTCCGGCCGATTGCCACTCAAAGCCGCATTGATCAGCATGGGAAGCGCCAATTTTATCGCTGGGATTATTGAGGCCTTTGTGACGTTTGCGATTTTACAGGTGATCCAAAAAGTCCGGCCTGATCTCCTGAAACTTGAAACCATTTAACTGAGATATGCGCCACTCATTTTTCGATAAATATTCTGAGTTGGATACTCCCATCCACCGGATGAATCCAAAGATAAAATTGGCGATATTCCTGTTTTTCTTAGTACTCGTCTCATTTTTGAAAATTCACCTGATATTTTTTCTTATAGCACTCGGATTGCTTTCCGTCTTATTTGCAATTGCGCGAATTCCATTTGTCTTTATCGTCAAGCGGATTGCTGTGATTATGCCTTTTTTAATTTTCATAATTATTTTTATTCCGCTTTTTCAAGATAATACCTGGGCCGTCGCGGGATTGACATTTGCCAGAGCATTGTTAAGTATTATGGCGCTGGTATTATTTATCTCTACCACCCGGTTCCCCCAGTTACTCAAAGAGTTGGAATCCATCGGCGTTCCAAAGATGATCGTCGAGATTCTGTCCTTTATTTACCGGTATTTTTTTGTGCTTGTGGGTGAGTTAGAGCGCATGGAATTAGCGGTAAAAGCCAGAGCGCCGGGAAAAAAACATCGATTACTCTATAAGGGATTCTCCTCGATGTTGGGCATGTTAATCATTCATAGTTACGAACGCTCAGAACGGGTTTATCAGGCAATGCAATTACGGGGATATGATGACGGGAGAGACGAAGAATGACGCCAGTGCTTGAATTTGTTGATTATCGGTACAGTTATCCTGACGGTACCAAAGCGCTGGATGGATTGACGTGCCAATTCGGTTCTGGTGAAACCGTGGGAATTGTTGGACCAAACGGCGCAGGGAAAACAACCGCGCTGCTTGCTGCTTGTGGATTATTAACCGGTAAAGGAGAGGTGCGCATTCAGGGAACAGTGCTTAACAAAAAGAATACCAGTGATTTGCGAAAGCACATCGGTTTTGTCTTTCAGAATCCAGACGACCAACTGTTTATGCCGACTGTCTATGAAGACATTGCCTTTGGACCAAAGAACCTGCACTATTCAGATTCCCGGGTAGCAGAAGCAGTGCATTCGGCGCTAGAATCTGTGGAATTAACCGGATACGAGGAAAAATCCTCACATCATTTGAGCACTGGAGAGAAAAAGCGCGTCGCTCTGGCAACAGTGTTGGCAATGGATCCAAAGGTCCTGATTCTGGATGAACCTTCGACTAATCTAGATCCTCACTCCAGAAGACAATTGATTTCGTTAATTGAATCGATGCGAATTACCACCATTGTGGCCGGGCACGATTTGGAAATGATGCTCGAATTGTGTGACCGTGTGCTTATTCTGGATCAGGGAAAAGTCGCCGCCGAGGGAGATCCCGAAGAGCTCTTCAGTGACGAAGTACTTATGGAACAAAACCTGCTGGAAATCCCGTACTCTCTTCGCCAATATACAAATTAAGTAGCCTGCAAAGCCCAATTCGTACCTGGTTTCAAAGTCTATAGCATAAGCGATATTTCTCTTGAATGCTGGAAAACATGATTTGTTTGTTTCTACTTCTGAGAAAGAAAATTCCATTAATCATAACTGATTAGGTCTTATTTGTGCTATTTAGTGTTATCAGGTATTCTGGCACATTAATTGCTAATTTATATAACAAATTCCGGAAATTACCATTCACTAGATAGAATATGACGCTGTTGAACGAAGGAGTATAATTGTACGATGATAGCGATAACCCGAGCAGCAGAATATAGCCTCCGCGCCACCGCGGCCCTGGTTCAATTTCGAGAAAGTGATAAAACAGCCACCGTTGCTGAAATCGCTGTCTCAGAAGCCATCCCGGAATCCTTCCTGCGCAAATTACTGAAACCGTTGATCCGGGCTGATATCGTGCGTTCTGAGCGTGGCTATTCTGGCGGCATCACTTTGGCCAAACATCCGGCAGAGATTTCTGTGTTGGATGTTATTGAAGCAGTGGATGGCAAATTAAGTCTCAATGAATGTGTGTTAAATCCCACTGAATGTGGGTTAATCGCTCGCTGCGCTATCCATGGTTTATGGGTTGAAACCACCGAACTGCTTACAGAACATTTACGCAATTATTCGTTGGAAGATATCCAGCGCAAATATATGATCGGTTCGGAGACAGAAACCACCCCGTCCGAATAATAGACGTTTCTACTTCTGAGTCTGAAAAAGCCCTCGGTTACAGAGGGCTTTTTTTATTTCATGATTTCCATGCGAAAACCCTTTCCGACAATTATATTGTCACCACGCAAAATAATACGCTCATAACTTCTCTGGAAAGGATTACAAATGTTAACTCGTGATAACACCGCACTCGTTATAATAGATGTACAGGAGAAAATTGCCAATGTGATGCACGATAAAGGGTTCCTCCTGGATAATTTAGGGCGGTTAATTCAGGGAGCGCAAGTCCTGGATATCCCGATACTTCTCACTGAGCAATATCCCAAAGGTTTGGGATCAACCGTCAGTGCAATCCGCAACGTGCTGGAGGATTACGATCCCATTGAAAAAATTGCCTTCAGTTGCTGCAATGATGATCATTTTATGACTGCTCTGGAAAAATTAGATCGGAAAAACTTACTTATCGCCGGGATAGAAACACATGTGTGTGTCTATCAAACGGTCATGCCGCTGCTGGAGCAGCAGTATCATATTGAGATAGTTTCTGATGCGGTGTCTTCGAGAAAGTTGTACAATAAGGAATTGGCGCTAAACAAGTTGCGCGATTACGGTGCAGATATTACTTCAGTGGAAATGGCGCTCTTTGAATTACAGGAAATCGCCAGCGGAGATCGCTTTAAGAAAATTTCCCACATTATAAAATGACTTGATGGGTTATTCCCCTTGGAGAATATTATACAGAATTGTGCGTGCTCACCGCACGGACGGTAATTTCGAGAGTCGGCGGAACCATGAGTTTTTGTAGCTGGCGATCAACTTCCGCCAGGTCAAACGGTTTATAAATAATCGCATCAACCTGTGAGGCGAGCAGAGATTCCGAAATATGCTTTTCTTCAAAATAGACGTAGCAGATGACAATTTTCAGGTTAGCGTGCGCCTTTTTCAACTGCTTGAGGTATTGAATATCATTATTGCTTGGATTAATAGCATCGTAAATGAATACTTTGCACTGGCAATCGGGCATACTGAGATGCCGGGTCGCATCCTCCGCCGAACCCAGGACGTTGATCTGATATTTTCCTTCGAAGAAAATTTCGAAAGCTTCCGCCAGATCCGTGTCTTCCGTATGTATGCAAATTTGATTCATATGACTATTTTTCCACTGCAACCCTAAAGTGCAATTGATGTGCCATAGCACGAGATCCCGATAATTCTTGTTTTAGCGGAGTGATGATTCTGAGTTTTAAGAAGAGATCGAATTTTTTGGGAAAATTAATCACTGATTTGACAAAGCAGTCTGGACAGAATAAGTCATAACCGTGAATTGCGTTCAGGGATAAAACAGGGGCAGACACGCTATCGGGTGTGTGAGGATGGCATATCAAGGAATATATTTCAAGATTTCAAGAATTTCGCATTTCACAAAATACACCATAACATATTGATATTATTTATTGTAGAGACGTTGCATGCAACGTCTCTACCTTATCATACAAGTGAAATTTTCCTCTTGATTATCTGTACTCACACACCTTCGCTCACATGGCTTTACACCAAACGTTTAATCTACATTAATATCCAATTCTTCAATTTTGCGGTAAAGCGACGAAAGCCCGATATTGAGGAGATCAGAGGCTTGCTTTTTATCACTATCTGACCGACGTAAAATTGCTGAGATATGCTGACGCTCAAAGTTTTTCGTCGCTTCTTTCAGATCATCCGGATAATAATCGTCGATATCCTTGTGTGTACTTGGCGGCAAATCTTTTAATGAAATAAACTCGTCATCACACAGCAGTACCGCCCGCTCAATGACATTTTCCAGTTCCCGGACTTGTCCCTTCCATTTATAATGCATCAGGGTTTTCATCGTTTCATTGTCAACACCTTTAATATTCCGCTTTAATTCGCGGTTATACTTGTCGATGAAATGTTTGACCAGGAGTGGAATATCTTCTTTGCGTTCGCTAAGCGACGGTAGTTTGAGTTCAATGATATTGAGCCGGTAGTACAGATCTTCCCGGAAATTCCCATTTTCTACTTCTTCCATAAGTATTTTATTCGTCGCCGCTACTAATCGAACATCAATGTTAACAGTAACATTTGTCCCGAGCGGTTTTACTTCTTTGGCTTCGATGGCACGTAATAATTTTACCTGCACGTGCAGTGGAATTTCCGCCACTTCATCGAGAAAGAGCGTCCCGTTGTTGGCCGTTTTGAACACGCCGTCTTTATCGGTATTTGCACCGGTGAAAGCGCCTTTTTTATATCCGAAAAGTTCTGATTCAAACAAATTATCCGGAATTGCGCCACAGTTAATGGGGATAAACGGTTTATCAGAGCGGTCGGAATTAGCGTGGATCGCTCGGGCAACCAGCTCTTTTCCGGTGCCGCTTTTCCCGGTGATCAACACATTCGTTGTGGATTGGCTCACGCGTTGTACCATTTTGTACACATCGCGCATCGCCGGACTGTCACCGATGATATTGTTAAAATTGAATTTCTTATTGATCTGATCACGGAGAAATTTATTCTCAAGTTCCATCTCCCGGTGGCTTATCAGATGTTTTACCCGCATAATGACTTCGTCAAAATCCAGCGGTTTCAGGATATAGTCCGATGCTCCGGCGCGTAACGCTTGTACTGCTGTCTCAACCGTCGCGTAGGCTGTAATAATGACGACGAGTGTCTGAGGGGAAATTTGTTTGGTTTTTTCCAGCAGTGTGATGCCATCCATCTTCGGCATTTTGATGTCAGCGATCATAATATCCACGTTGGCATTCTTGATTATTTCAAATGCCTCTTCGCCGTCACCAGCCATTTGGCAATCGTATCCTTCATCCTGTAATATCAGAGAGAGTGATTCGCGGATTTCCTGTTCGTCATCCGCAATGAGTATTGATCCTTTCATGAAGCCTTCCTGTGTATTGGCAATTCAATAGTAAATTCCGAACCTTCACCTTTATCCGAGGTGACTGAGATACGGCCACCGAGTTTGTTGATAATTCCGTGGCTGACGGCGAGACCTAATCCTGTGCCCTTCCCGACCTCTTTGGTAGAGAAAAATGGCTCAAAAACTCTCTGTCGTACTTCTTTGCTCATCCCAATGCCGTCATCTGCCACGGTAATATCGATATGAGAATTCGAATGGGTTGTGCTCACTGTGATCTGGTGACCTTTCTCCTGCATGGCATCAATTGAATTCAGTAGCAGATTGACCAACACCTGATGGATTTGATCCGGCACGGCGTTAATCTGAGGTAATTTCGTGTCTAAGTCGAGTTGAAATTCAATATTCCGGCAGCGCCCGTCGTATTTAAGCAGTCCCACGGCCGACTGGATGGTATCATTTACTTGTGTGAGCGTCGATTCCACACTCGAGGGACGAGAAAAATCGACCAACTCGCGGACAATTTTCGCGATTCGATTAATGTGATCCCGGATTTTTTTCAGGTTGGACTGAATAAAATCGTCATCAGTTTTTCGTTCCATCACCTGCACCAGTGATGAAATAGAGGTAAGCGGATTCCCGACTTCGTGTGCAACGCCTGCGGCGAGATGTCCTACCGTTGCCAGCCGCTCAGATTGCCGCATCTGGTTTTCGTTAATCCGCAGTTCCGAAATGTCGCGTAAAATCTGCGACCGACCGATAATTTCCTCATTTTCATTCAGAATGACTGTCTCGGTCAGCTGGACCAGAATGCGACGACCATCTTTGGAAATACGCTCGGTTTCATAATTTTTTACATACCCGTTGCGCTTAATTCCATAAGCCAGGCAAAGCATTTCGCCCACTTCCATTAAATCATTTGGTATGATTACTCCAATGGATTTGCCGATCACTTCGTTTTTTTTCCATTTGAAGATCAGTTCTGCGCCTTTATTCCAGGTGGTAATATGGTTGTTGTTATCAATGGTGATAATGGCGTCAGCGGAATTTTCTATAATGTCGCGGTATCGGGCTTCCGTTTTCTCCAGACGTTCCATGTAGATGTCCCGATACTTGTGAACGGTCCACGCTGCCCATGTCATAAGCAGCAACGAGGAAAGGACGCCACGGCTGATGTATAACCAGCGCAAGGTTGAGGGCGCCAGGTTGTGGAACATTGTTCGTTCCACCAGTTCAAACGCGCCAAAAACGGCGGCGACAATAATCAAAGAAGTAAAAATCAGATACCCAAATCGGACGTGCGTGAAAAATTCCCTAATTTGTTCAAGAAGTGGCTTTTTTTCCATAGCGTTGAAAATGTAAACACTTGTTATTCTTAATGCAACGCAGAACGATACTGGTTGCGGTTTCTTTGCGTTGAACTGCCGGATTGATCTCCCAGAGAAATTTTGTCCGCGCCATCCTATTGGAACCAATCGTTCTTAAAATGGGTGAGAACCGGGCAAGTTCTTATCAAGATTAAGAATGAATACTCTGTATGAAACCTCCGTTATTTTCAGTTTTTCCGCGCTTTATACGTCATTCAACACTCTGAGTTGCATAGGAATTTTCTTGGCATATAGTTTGTTCAAATCTAAGGTGCCGATAAAGGCAGAATTAACTTGGATTGCACTATGCACTCATCCCAACAGGATGTAGTTAGTAATTCACATTATTTTGATTTCTCTCTTCTGCAAATAAACCAGTTTACCACATAATCGTGTAGCCAAAAGGAGATCAAATATGGGTATTTTCGACTTAATGAACAATCGCGAACACGAACAGGTTGTATTTTGTTCTGATCCCAGTACCGGACTGAAAGCGATCATCGCTATTCATGATACGACATTAGGGCCAGCCTTGGGCGGCACCCGGATGTGGACTTACGACTCTGAAGAAGCCGCGCTTCAAGATGTGTTGCGTCTGTCCCGGGGTATGACATATAAAGCCGCCGCTGCAGGATTAAATCTTGGCGGTGGAAAGGCGGTCATCATCGGCGACAGCAAAACGATGAAGAATGAGTTTCTGTTCCGGAGTTTTGGACGGTTTGTTGAAGGGCTGGGCGGTCGATATATCACAGCGGAAGATGTGGGTACGTCAGTCAAGGATATGGAATGGGTTCGCATGGAAACCGATTATGTTACCGGCATTGATGAAGCGCTCGGCGGCAGTGGTGATCCTTCCCCTGTTACTGCATTAGGTGTCTTCTCAGGTATTCAGGCATGTGCGAAATATCGCTGGGGAACCGAAAACCTCTCTGGCCAAACAGTAGCCATCCAGGGATTGGGACACGTGGGATACTATCTGGCGAAAGATCTTCACGAAGCCGGGGCTAAGCTCATTGTGACTGATATTGATGAAGACCGAGTGCAGCGGGTGGTCGATGAATTCGGTGCCGAAGTGGTTTCTGGTGATGAAATCTACGCCGCTGATGCCGAAATATTTGCCCCGTGTGCGTTGGGCGGAATTGTCACAGATGAAACTATTGAGCAGTTTAAGTTCGAAATTGTCGCCGGTGCCGCAAATAACCAGCTGGGCAAAGAAGAACGTCACGGTCAGATGCTTCGGGACAAAGATATTTTATACGCTCCGGATTATGTGATCAATGCCGGGGGATTAATTAATGTTTCCAATGAAATGGAAGGATATCACCGGGAACGTGCGCTTAAACAGGCGACGAGCATCTATGATATCCTGCTGGAAGTCTTCAAAATTGCTGACGATGAAAATATACCAACCTATCAGGCGTCGAACCGCTTAGCAGAGCGCCGGATTAAAAAACTTCGTCATACCCGAGATATTTATACCACCCGAAATGTGAAACCGTGTGAGTAAGAAGATTATAACTCTGTAAAATGAAAATGCGGAAGGTGGAATTGGTCTTTTATCTTCCGCATATTTCATCAAGAATATGTTGAAATTTTTTACAGAAACATTACCTTTGCTCATCGTAAAGATTTTTTGGCATACACTGATGGAGAGGGCAAAGCGAGTTATCCGGAATGTCGTTCGAACTTACAGAGATTATTTTAAACTAAATTTAATGTGCGATTGTTTGTCCGCACGCTAATCAGCGAGGAGAACTATGGTCATAACACGTGAAGAAGCGCTGGAATATCATGCGCGAGCCCGCAAGGGTAAGATCGAAGTGAAGGCAACCAAACCGTGTACGACACAGCGGGATTTATCGCTGGCGTATACTCCCGGAGTGGCTGAACCATGTCGTGTGATTCACAAGGATCCAGAAAAGGTTTTTGATTACACCGCAAAAGGGAATCTGGTTGGTGTCGTTACCAATGGGACCGCCGTCTTAGGACTTGGGAATATTGGCGCGGCTGCCGGAAAACCCGTCATGGAAGGCAAAGGTGTTCTGTTCAAACGATTTGCCGATATCGATGTGTTTGACCTTGAACTGGATACGCTCGATGTTGATGAATTCTGTAAAACCGTTGAATATCTGGAACCAACTTTCGGTGGCATTAACCTGGAAGATATCAAAGCGCCTGAATGTTTCAAAATTGAGGAACGGCTGAAAAAATCAATGAATATTCCGGTCTTCCACGATGACCAGCACGGCACGGCGATCATCTCTGGTGCCGCACTGTTAAACGCTGTTGAAGTCAGTGGCAAAGACCTCTCAAAGATCCGCATCGTTATTAATGGTGCGGGAGCATCAGCCATTGCCTGTGCCAAACATTATGTGCAGCTCGGTGCGACACACAAGAACATAACTATGTGTGACAGCAAAGGCGTGCTGTACAAGGGACGGGAAGAGGGCATGAATGAGTATAAAGAATTATTTGCCACAGATACGGATGCCCGCACGCTCAAAGATGCGATGGTTGATGCTGATGTTTTCCTTGGGCTGTCAGTTGGCGGCGTTGTGTCCAAAGAGATGGTAAAATCAATGGCGAAGGATCCCATCATCTTTGCCATGGCGAATCCGGATCCGGAGATAACATATCCCGATGCAGTCGACGCCCGGAAAGATGTGATCATGGGAACAGGACGCTCGGATTATCCGAATCAGGTGAATAATGTGCTGGGATTCCCGTTTATTTTCCGTGGCGCTTTGGATGTCCGCGCGACCGCGATTAATGAAAAAATGAAAGTCGCCGCCACGCGGGCGTTGGCCGATCTTGCCAAAGAAGATGTGCCAGACGAGGTGGCCAAGGCTTATGGCGTGGATTATTTTAAGTTTGGGAAGGAATACCTCATTCCCAAACCGTTTGATCCCCGGGTGCTCATTTGGGAAGCCAGTGCGGTTGCGAAAGCAGCGATCGATTCCGGTGTTGCCCGAAATGAAATTGATATCGAGCAGTACAAGGAAGAGCTGGAAGCACGTTTAGGGCGTTCGCGTGAAGTGATGCGTGTGATGCTGAATAAAGCACGGAAAGAACCAAAACGTATCGTGTTCCCGGAAGGCGATCACGAGAAAATCCTGCGGGCAACCCAGATTATTCGCGAGGAAAAAATTGCGACGCCTATTCTCTTGGGAGACCCGGAAATTATCGAGAGTAAAGCGCAGGAATTAAGCGTGAGTCTTGACGGTATCGAGATTGTCGATTATATGAACCATCCGAAAATGGACAATTATGTGCAGGAATATTACAAACTGCGGCAGCGCAAGGGAATTAACCTGTATCAGGCGGGCCGTGATATGCAGCGACCGAACTATTTTGGTGCAATGATGGTGCATCTGAATGACGCTGATGGACTGGTCTCTGGTGTGACACGACAGTATCCCGATACGATTCGTCCCGCGTTGCAGATTATCGGTACTCACCCTGAAGTCAAACACGTTGCGGGACTGTATGTGTTATTGTTCAAGAACAGCATCAAATTTCTCGCGGATACCACTGTGAATATTGACAGTAATCCGGAGACACTGGCCGAGATCGCACTACTCACTGCGAACGAGGCGAGAAAGTGGAATGTTAATCCAAAGATTGCCATGCTGTCGTTTTCCAACTTTGGCAGTGTCCGGCATCCATTTACGGAGAAAGTTGCCGAGGCAACCCGGATTGTAAAAGAGAAAGCTCCGGACCTGATCATCGATGGTGAGATGAATGCTGATCTGGCGGTAGAACCGTCGATCGTGAAAGAGAATTATCCATTCTCTGACCTCAACGAAGCCGCCAACGTGCTGATATTTCCGGATCTGCAGTCCGGAAATATCGCGTACAAACTGCTGCAGCGTTTAGGTGACGCCGAGGCAATCGGCCCGATCCTGATGGGGATGAACAAACCGGTTCACTTGCTGCAGGTCGGCAGCAGCGAAGTCAACGACGTGGTTAATATGACCGCCATCGCTGTAGTCCAGGCCCAGGAGCAGGACGAAGTCTTGGTCTGATTTCCCGTGCAAATTATCCCTCCCTTCTCAAGGGAGGGAATAAAAGGGAGAGTTGGTTTTTACCTGGCAGTAATGGAAATACAAAGCCTCGCGAAGGATTTCGCGGGGCTTTTTTTGTTTTGATTCAACTCTATCTCCCCGTCCCTCTTTCCCTTGCGAAGGGAAAGAGGGACATAGTCCCAAAGTTTAAAAGTGTTCAAACGCTGAAAAATCCGGCAATTATCTCATTTTAGTGTTTTTCAAATAACCTTACCCTTCCCGAAAGGGAAATCAAAAAAATATTGGAGAGATGCGTTTTAAAGCCCTTCTCCTTACCAAGGAGAAGGGTTTGGGATGAGGTCATATTATGCAGCAAACTGGTATAAAATAACTAGTCAAGTAGCGTTAGTAATAGTATTAAAGTTTTAATCCGGCCCGGGGATTAAATCATCAACCATTCCAAGCCTGTAACGCTTGAACACGAAAAATCCCCACAATAATTATCACCCTTTCTTATTTCCGTCAACCCATTTTACCCAACTTCTTAGTAATGGGAAAAGGGGACTTTTTTTCTCACGTAATGAACTTATGTAATCCTTTATTTATAAGCATCACAAGGCGAAATCGTGGCATATTATTTGTCATAGAATATGTTGGTACAAATTACAAATGGATGAATGCAGAGCCAGATCCACAGAGGAGAGATTATGAGGGTTGTCAAATTACCAAAACAACACCGAGAAATGTTCCTCGAACGGTTAGAAAAGTTCGGGGAAGTTCATGTCCCCACTCCCAAGGGGAAAGAGAATTTTACCTTTAAAAGAATGGAGACGCCCGAACAAATGGCGTGGGAGTATTTACGAACGATTTTGCCTCCCAAAAAATATTTTATGCCGCCAAAAGAGACGTTAATGAACTATGACCAGTCCAATGGTTATCACGAGGTTGACCCGGAGTATAATCAGCAAGTTATCCTCTTTGGTTTACATCCTTGCGATATCCATGGTGTCGGGATTATGGACATGATTTTCGATGGTGCATATAATGATACCTATTATTTCAAGCGCCGCAAAGATGTAAAACTCATCGGGCTAAGTTGCATCCCGGATGACAAATGTTTCTGCCGGTCAATGGGCACCGATTTTGTGGATACCGGTTTCGATCTGTTTCTTTCAGAACTTGAAAAAAGTTATATGATCGCTATTGGAACTGGTTGGGGAGATCAGGTTGTTCAGGCAAATCGTGATATCCTGATGGAAACGACACTCAGTGACCGCGATGAATACCTTGAACGCCGAAATCGCCGTAAAGAACAATTCCAGATCGAACTCGACACTTCTGATTTACCCTATATTCTAGATTTATCCGAGGATACAGAAGTGTGGGAGGATATTGGCGGACAGTGTCTGACGTGTGGGGCGTGCAGTATGGTATGTCCGACTTGCTACTGTTTTAATATCTACGACCGGGAAAATCTGGACGGCGAATCTGGAGAACGTCTTCGTGAATGGGATTCCTGCCTGTTTAAGAATTACACCAGGGTTGCGGGAGGTGAAACCTTTAGATCTGGACGAGCTGATCGGGTAAAAAACCGATATCTGCATAAACAAGCCCACTTTGTCGATGAATACGGACATCCCAGTTGCGTCGGATGCGGCCGGTGTATCGATGCTTGTCCGGCTGGAATTAATGTAGTGGAAGTGTTTCAACGAATTCGCGGCGTAGCGTAGGGAGGAATTTATTATGCCACAATCACACGTATATGAACTTGAAAATAAAGCGGCCGATCCGAATCCGTATCTCCCGAAATTGGCACGAATTGTCCGACGGGTGCCAATGGTGAAAGACAATCATCTGTTTATGGTCCGGTTTAACGATCCCAAAGAAGGTGAAGAGTTTGATTATCTGCCGGGGCAATTTGTGGAACTTTCGGTGATTGGCTCGGGAGAGTCTCCGATTTCGATTAGTTCGACACCGACTCGCAAAGGCATGCTTGAGTTCTGCATCCGGCGGATGGGGCGGAACACTAACGCGTTGTATCGACTCAAAGATAACGACCTCATTGGCATTCGCGGTCCATACGGCAATGGATTTCCGGTTCACCAGATGGAAGGCTCCAATCTGCTGCTGATCGCCGGCGGACTCGGAATGGCGCCGCTGAGATCTCTGCTGAATTATGCGCTGGATAATCGCCAGAAGTACGAGCGCATCATTTTGATGTACGGAGCCAAATATCCTGAAGATGTGCTGTTCCGCGACGAACTCGAATCTCTGGAAAATCGCGAGGATGTCGATTGCCTGTTGACGGTCGAACAAGCCTACGACCTTCCTGATGCCAAACCGTGGCACGGGAAAATCGGCATGGTGACCAATCTGTTCAGCGAGTTCAAGGATTTGGACGTAAACAATACCTACGCAGTAGCCTGCGGGCCTCCGATATTTTACAAATTCGTGATTGAAAAACTGCTGGAGCGCGGATATCCAAAAAATAGAATTCTTATGTCGTTGGAACGCCGCATGGAATGTGGCATCGGCAAATGTGGCCACTGTGGAATCGGGTACAAATATACCTGTATCGATGGACCGGTTTTTACCTATTGGGACGCAATCAATCTACCGGAAATGATCGGGTGAGGGAGATAATTATGGCAAAACCACGAGTTGGAATATACGGCTTAACATCTTGCGCCGGCGATCAGCTGGCGATACTGAATTGCGAAGACGAACTGCTTACTCTGGTATCGAAACTGGACATCCGGTCTTGGGTGATGGCGCAATCTATAAATGACGAAGAAACGGAACTGGATATTGCTTTTGTTGAGGGTGTCGTGGCGACTGAGCGCGACCTGAACACGCTGAAAGATGTGCGGGAACGGGCGAAAATTTTAATAGCCATCGGTACGTGTGCAGTCTGGGGCGGTGTGGCCGCGATGAAAAATCATCTTTCCCGGGATCGAATGCGGGAAATTGTCTATGGCGATCGGGCACAGCATATCGACACTCAAAAAGCCTTGCCGCTCAAAGCGGTTGTCGATGTAGAATATGAACTGCCTGGTTGTCCCATAGAAAAACACCAGTTTTTATCTCTGGTGGGGGCGTTATTGCACGGCGACTTTCCGGAATTTCCACAGATCCCCGTGTGCAGTGAATGTAAAATGGCAGAAAACGAATGTCTGTTGGTGCACAACGGGGAAGTCTGTTGTGGCCCGCTGACGATGGCAGGTTGTGGGGCCAGATGCCCGAGTTTGAACGTGCCGTGCGTTGGTTGTCACGGACCGGTGGAAGAAGCGCATTATAATGCAAACTATCGTGCACTCCGCGCAAAAGGTATTTCCAAAGATGATATCCAGCGCAAGATGGGAATTTTCGCATCTCCCGCCTGGATGCCAAAAGTGCTGGTAACTGATGAACCACTGGGCGGAAATGGAAAGGGGAAAGACTATGTCAAAACAGATTAGTCAATCCATCGATATTGCCCATCTGGGACGCGTGGAAGGCCACGGCGGTATTCACGTTGAAATCAAAGATGGTGAAATCAAGAAAGTAGATATGGAAATCTACGAAGGCTCTCGTTTTTACGAGACCCTGGTCATTGGAAAGCACTTTACGGAAGTGCCACCGATTGTTTCCAGAGTGTGTGCCATCTGTTCAGCGGATCACACGTTGGCGTCACAAATGGCTGTGGAAGATGCGATGGGAATCGAGATCACTCCGCGCACCAGATTACTCCGTGGTTTACTGCTGCACGGTTCGATGATCGAGAGCCACGCACTGCACGTTTTCGCTTTAGCGCTACCCGATCTGCTTGGTTATCCCAGCGTGCTTGCCATGGTGGAAGATTATCCGGACGAAGTAACCGCGGGACTCGGACTGAAAAAGCTCGGGAATATCGTCCAGGAAATGATTGGTGGACGCGCCATTCATCCGGTGAATGCCGTGGTCGGTGGGTTTGGCAAAGTGCCTTCCAAAGATGAACTAGCCGACCTGGCGAAACAATTGGAAGAAGCGCTGGATAAAACCATGTCGATGGTCGAGCTGATTGGTTCACTGGAGCTGCCGGATTACTCCGATCCCTCAAATATCTATGCGGCACTCCATAACGAGGAAGAACGGTACAGTTATCTTGGTCAGTGGATTTTTACCTCAACCGGAGAGAAAAAGCCAATCCATGATTTCCGCGAGGTTTGTAACGAACGGGTGGTCAGGCATTCCACGGCGAAACAGAGTTTGTACTCTGACAAACCGTTTATGACCGGTTCTCTGGCGCGGATAAATATCAACAGCCACCTGTTGAAAGGTCGTGCGAAAGAGGCGCTGGAACAATTACTCCCGGAAATACCGGATTACAATGATTTGCATAATAATGTGGCGCAATTCATCGAATTAATCCATTCGGTTGAGCGATCGCTGGTATTGATCCGCTCGCTAGTTCAGGACCCACTCGAGGACGAAGAACCGATCCGCCAGGCTGTGCGATCCGGGGTTGGAGTTGGTGCTTTGGAGGCGCCGCGCGGTTCGCTGTATCACTATTACGAAATTGACGATAGTGGCATTGTAACCGACGCAGATATTATTACGCCAACAGCTCAGAATCTGGCGAATATCGAAAAAGATTTTCGCACAGCACTCACCCAGAAAATGGGCAGTTCCAAAGATGAAATTCGCGCACATCTGGAGATGATTGCGCGGGCCTACGATCCGTGTATTTCTTGTGCGGTTCATTTAGTGGATGTTGAGTTTAAATAATGTCTCCGAGCCCGCAAATATTAGTGGTCGGCGCCGGCAACGAATATATGAGTGATGATGGAGTCGGCGTCTATGTTGTGGAAACGTTGCAACAGATGTCACCCGCCCATATTGCTTGTCGCAATTGCGGGACGGATCTTCTCAAAATAGCCAGCGAAAATCGACTGTATCAGTCAGTCATCATCGTAGATGCGATTCGTTCAGGAGATGAGCCGGGTTCAATCCACTGGTTTGCACCGGTTGACTTAAGCAGTTATTCTTCCAGTCAATCAGTCCACCAGTTATCGTTAATCGAGAACTTGTTATTAATCCCGCTCATGAATGCCAATTTCCGACAGACCCGTTTTTATCTTGTTGGCATTGAACCCGGCGATCTCCATCAGGGAGCTGGACTTTCGCGGTCAGTCCAAAATTCTGCTGACCGAATCATTAAGTTGCTCCAGTCAAAAGAGGGAGTGAACCAAGTCATCAACCAGTGTTTTAAACTGGAAACCCAGTAATATTCCACCAATTGTCGCTTGATGCGCCGCTGGTGGTTACACTGACCAACACAATAGCACTGCCACTGACACAGCAAGCGATCAATGGCAGTAATTGGTTTTTTTCATCCTTTTCAGAACAAGAAAGCATTTGTCTCTTATTTCTCACGTTCGCAATTTTAGACACTTTCAATAAAATACATCAGGAACAAGTTTATGGACCAATTCAAGATTCTTACTATTAATCCCGGTTCTACATCAACAAAAGTCAGCATTTTTGAAGATACGGTGGAGCAGGAAAAAACAAGCATTGAACATCCTGCTGAAGAGATAAAAGAATTTGAGACTATCTGGGAGCAGCTGGATTACCGGCAGGCCGAGGTTGAGAAGTTCCTGGCCAAACATTTTCCCAACGATGGTAACATCGATGCGGTCGTTGGACGTGGCGGATTATTGCGCCCGATTCCCGGTGGCATCTATGAAGTCAATTCCACGATGTTAGATGATGCAAAGAGAGGCGTCCAGGGACAACACGCATCTAATTTAGGTTGCGCGCTTGCTCATCGTGTGGCAACCCAATTTAAAGCCAGAGCATTCATTGTGGATCCGGTCAGTACCAATGAGACTCAGCAGATTGCCCGGATTTCGGGTAATCCCAACCTGGAGCGAAAGAGTCTGAGCCACGCATTGAATATCCATTATATCGCCAGAAAAGTAGCTGAAGATATAAACGTTCCGCTTCAGGAGACGTATCTTGTGATCGCACATCTTGGTGGCGGTTTTTCTATTGCCGCCGTCCGAGGAGGACAAATCATCGACGTGAACGACGCCAATAACGAAGGACCATTTTCCACAGCACGGTCTGGTTCCCTGCCAACGATAAGTCTTGCGAACTGGATTATTGAGAACGAATTCACGAAATCCGACATCCAACGTGAGCTCTTAAAGAAATCTGGTTGGGCGGGGTATCTCAATACGACTGACGGAAAAGAGATTGAACGACGTCTTGAAGAAGGTGACGAAAAGACAGGTTTGATACTGGAGGCGATGGCATACCAAATTGCCAAAGAAATTGGCGCAATGGCGACAGTGCTCGAAGGACGCACAGAGCGAATTATTCTCACTGGAGGTTTAGCAAATTTTACGCAGTTGATCAATCTGGTCGAGCATCGAATACGCTGGATTGCTCCGGTCGATATTTTACCTGGCGAGTTTGAGATGCAGGCTATGGCGGAAGGTGCTGTCCGGGCACTGACGGGCGAACAACAAGTGCTGAAATATTAATCCTGAAAGAGATTGGCAAAATGATTAGAAACTTTAACGAACTGTTGACTGCTGCTAAGGAGCAGGATGTACAGCGTGTGGTTGTCGCTGGAATTGACAATGAAGCAGTAATAAAGGCCATTGCAGATGCGGAGAGAAACGGATTTGCTATTCCGGTGTTGGTGGGACGCTCTGATTCAATGGATGTTGTGTTGAGTCATTTATCTCCGAAAACCAAGGCGATTACTTTTGCCGTTGATGGGACTGATGAGGAGTACGCCAGAACTGCTGTCGAACTGATCAAATCCGGTGAAGGAGATGTGCTGCTCAAAGGCAGTGTGGCCACGGCGACCTTGTTGAAAGCGGTGCTCGAGAAAGAACACGGCATCAAATCGGCGTCGTTGCTTAGTGATTCATTTTTGTTTGAAGATCAGAACCGAGTTGGAAATCAACTCATCGATATCACGGATGGTGGCGTTGTGCTCTATCCGGACGTTGAGCAGAAACAGTCGATTCTGGAAAACGCGGTTCAAGTTTATCATGCGCTTGGGCATGCCGAACCGAAGGTTGCGGTGTGCGCTGCTATTGAAAAAGTGAATGAAAAAATGCCTCCGACGGTCGATGCCGGAGAACTGAAGCAGCGATATGAATCCGGAGAAATCACCGGATGTATCGTCGATGGACCGCTGGCGTTGGACGGCGCGCTGTCAAAAGAATCTCTGGAGATAAAAGGAATTGTTTCTCCGCTTGAGGGAATGGCAGATATTTTATTGATGCCAAATATCGAGGCCGCCAATCTGGTGGCAAAAAGCACCCAGTACATTGCAGGGAAAGAAGCAGCACACGTCATTATGGGCGCTGAAGTGCCGATCTTAATCCCGAGTCGCTCCGATACGGCTCGTGGAAAATATTTGAGTATTGCACTGGCGGCCGTAGTCCAGGGAATGAGTTGAGACAAATGTGGTTCAAAATGCGATCACTTAGAGTATAAAATTAGGACAAACCTACTGAAAAAGTAGAGAGACTATCTATTCTTCATCCTGATAGGATTCCAACCACTCGGCAACAACGGGAAGTACTTTATCGGTGATATTTTCACGGGCTTCGCGAAACGCTTGCCGTATTTCCATCATTGTGCCGCGGGCGTGAATCGGATCTTCAATTGGGACATACACCCGTTCACCACCTTCATTCGGCACCAGTGGACATTTATCCTCGGCGTGATCACAAACGGTGACAATAAGGTCAAATTGGTTTACTGACAAATCCTCCCAATGCTGGGATTTTTGTCGCCGGATGTTAACATCAATTTCTTTCATAACCTCGATTGCCATTGGATGAACGACGCCGGACGGATTACTTCCCGCACTGAATACACGAATCTGGTCACCGAATTTATCCTTCAGTAAACCTTCTGCGATCTGACTTCGGCAACTGTTACCAGTACAGACAATCAAGACGGCAGGACGACTCTTCTGCGAACGCTTCCATAACATATCGATCAAATATACAAAACAAATCCCCGGCCCTAAATCAAAACCTGATTATTCTGTTATCTATTTTTAATATATGTACAGTAAATCACATAGAGGAGGTTGCAGTGGACATAGAAGAATTTAGTGACGTATTTCGTAAATATCGGGAAACGAGAGTATTGCACACCGCAATCCAACTAAACCTGTTTGAACTTTTGCAGGAAGGAGCAACTGCAAAGGAAATAGCTTCCCGGGCCGAGTCTGATGAGCGGGCCACGGAAAAGTTGTTGAATGCACTCGTTAGTTTAAACGTAATTGAAAAACGTGACGGCAAATTTTTTCATACCGATTTAAGCCAGAAATATCTCACCAAAGATGGGGAGCATTCTAAATATTTCGGCTTTTTGCATACCACCCACGGTTGGGATTCCTGGAATGATCTGCCAACGATTGTTAAAACCGGCGAACTTCCGGAACGCGCTCGTGGATTCGATGATCCGGAACGGTACCGGGCGTTTATTCTGGCGATGCACGATCACCAGAAAAATCAGGCAGCGGATGTTGTGAAGCAATTACCGGTAAAGCCAGGAATGAAAATTCTGGATTGTGGCGGCGGACCAGGTACTTACGCCCATGCCTTTGCGGAGGAATATCCTGAGTGTGATGCCACACTTTTTGATTTACCTGACGCGATCAATATTGCCAAAGAAATCCACGGTGAGAATGCGCCAATTGAATACATCGGCGGCGATTTTTTCAAAGATGATTTGGGCGGTCCGTATGATCTGATTTTTCTCTCCAATATTATCCATTCCTGGTCGCCAGAGGAAAATCAGCAACTATTTCAGCGATTAAGCGACGCGTTAAATCCGGAAGGCAAACTCATTATCAGGGATCGGTTTCTGGACGAGGATAAATCCGGACCGAAGCCGGCGGTTCTATTTTCTCTGCATATGCTGGTAAATAACCTGGTGGGCAGTTGCTACACCGTTTCTGAGGTGAAAGACTGGATGCGCGCGGTGAGCATTTATCACGTGAAATACGAATCGCTGGAAGAAAATACTGAAATTGTCAGCGGTGAAAAAATGGATCTCGGTTTTGCAGATGACTGGGATGAGGATTCAGCCGAAAATTAACCGGAATTGTTATCACAGCGGGTAGAAATTAACTGGACATCTGTTGCTGAAATCCTGCTGTTTTTCAGCAAGTGAACACTTTAAAATTCCACTTCTGATCCTTCACTGAAATTTAAGAATTTTCTTGGGTTGATATAATAATTAAGCCTTCCGATGGCGTTTTTTACTAATGTGATAAAATTACTCATATCACTTCTCAAAACTGGGAAGTAACGCCTGTTTTTGAGCGGTAAATCAAGGATTTCAGCCCAACATTCGCTTGGCACAAACCTTGTAATTCTATCAGTGAATTACCAGACATTGTTGCGCACGTAAACAATGGAGGCGTGAATGGATATTGGGATTATACATGATCATGCACAACAAGAACACCGGGTGGCATTGACGCCCTCCGGCGTTCAATCGTTGCGCCAGGATGGTCATGCCGTATTTATTGAAGAAAATGCAGGGCTTGATAGCGGTTTCGATAACCCGGCGTATGAAAAAGCCGGCGGAACCATCGTCTATTCCAAAGAAGATGTCTATCATCGCTCGCAATTCATCGTTAAAATATCACCGCTGACGTTATCGGATTGTGAATTAGTTCAGCAAGACCAGACCATTTTTGGTTTTCATCATTTGGCGGTGGCTTCCTCAAAAATCATCGATACTTTCGTGGAGAAAAATATCACGGCGATTGGTTACGAAATTATTGAGGATGAAAAAGGCGATCTGCCAATTCTGACGTCAATGAGTGAGATCGCGGGACAAATGAGTGTACACGTTGGCGCGCATTACCTACAGAATGAGCAGAATGGTCGCGGTATCCTTTTCGGAGGCATTCCCGGTGTTCCGGAAGCCGCTGTTGTCATCCTTGGAGCGGGAGTCGTCGGATTAAACGCCACAGAAGTTGCACTTGGTTTGGGCGGCGATGTTATTTTATTGGACAGTGATGTGCAGAAATTGCGTAAAGCGGCCAACCTCTTTGGAAAACGTGTTACGACGGCCCTGGCGAATGAACGTAACCTCAGAAAAGCCGCGAAATTTGCGGATGTGCTCGTTGGCGCAGTATTAATCCGGGGTGAGCGGACACCACATCTCATCACCCGCGAGCACGTGTCAACGATGAAAAACCGTGCGGTGATCGTGGATGTATCCATTGATCAGGGTGGCTGTATTGAGACAAGTCGTCCCACGACACTTGCGAATCCGGTATTCACTGATGAAAATGTTATACATTATTGCGTTTCAAATATGCCGTCGAACGTGAGTCGCACCGCCACTTATGCGCTGACAAACTCCAATCTGCCATATATCCAATCGATCGCGAACCATGGAATGCGGAAGGCGCTTGAGCAAAATACAGGACTGCGGAAAGGGATCTATTTCTACGAGGGAACATGTACGCGACAGAATATTGCGAATATTTTTGATCGCGAATACCGCTCAATTGATAACCCATTCTTGCGGAAATAGAGGTTGATACAGATGAGTTGGACTGATTTATACCACAATAAAAAGACGACCGCTGAAGAAGCCGTCCAGGTTGTGAATTCCGGGGATAATGTGTTTATCCCGATTAGTTCTGGTGCGCCGCAGACGCTGATCCCCGCGCTGGTAAAACGTGGTCACGAATTGCAGGATGTCAAACTGATTCACTTTTCTACGCTCGGTCCCGCCCGATATACGGATCCCGAGTTTGAGGGACATTTCAGACATATTGCGTTATTTATTGGCGGCAACGTCCGCAAAGCGGTCCAGGAAGGCCGCGCTGATTACGTGCCCATTAATTATCACGAGGCGCCGTCACTTTTCCAGGAAGGTATTTTGCCAATTGATGTGGCGATGATACACGTCTCACCACCGGACGAACACGGTTTCTGCAGTTATGGCGTTGCAGTGGATGCGACGAAACCGGCGGCCGAATCCGCGAAAATTGTGATCGCCGAGGTTAACCCGAATATGCCGCGGACGTTGGGCGACAGTTTTATCCACGTGCGCAACATCGATTATATTGTCCCGTGTGATTATCCGCTGGAAGAATATCCACCGGCGAAGTTTACCGAAACCCACTCTAAAATCGCAGAATATATTGCCGACATGATCGATGATGGTTCCACGGTACAGATGGGAATCGGTGCAATCCCGGAAGCAGTCCTGAAATTTTTGGATAACAAACACGACCTGGGCGTGCATACCGAAATGTTTGCGGATGGTCTGATTGATCTCATCGATCGCGGAATAGTGACCTGTGCAAAGAAAACACTGCACCCCGGCAAGATTATCGCCACGTTTTTGATGGGGAGTAAAAAGTTATACGAATTTGTTGATAATAATCCGTTGATTGAATTTCGACCGGTAAATTATGTGAATAATCCTGCGGTGATCGCACAGAATAACAAGATGGTCGCCATCAATTCAGCGTTGCAGGTAGACTTCACTGGGCAAATCTGTGCGGATTCGATGGGGCATAAATTTTATAGCGGATTCGGTGGGCAATTGGATTTTATTCGTGGCGCAGCACATTCTCCCGGAGGCAAGCCAATTATTGCGCTTCCGGCAACAGCAAAGCACGGTGAAGTTTCCCGGATCGTGCCGGAACTTTATCCCGGCGGTGGTGTGGTCACGACACGCGCCGATGTGCATTATGTGGTGACAGAATACGGCGTGGCGTATCTTCACGGAAAACCGATCAGGGAACGAGTTAATTCCCTTATTGATATTGCTGCCCCCCAATTTCGAGACGAACTTCGCGAACAAGCACAAAAGTTGCATTATATATAGCACAAACCTGAGAGAGGAAGTTTCTATGGCAAAAAAAGGAATGGTGATTATAGGCGAAGAGGAGTGCAAAGGGTGTTCGCTCTGCGTGGATGCCTGTCCTGTGGACGTGCTCTACCTCTCCGACAAACTCAATAATCACGGATATCATCCGTCGACATATACAGGCGAAGGTTGCACGGGTTGTGGCGTCTGTTTTTACGTCTGTCCCGAACCCGGTGGCATTACAGTGTATAAACGATTTGATGAAGTTGCAGCAGCGGAGGTGGCCTGATGGCAAAATTACTCATAAAAGGCAATGAAGCCGTTATTAAAGGCGCTTTACTGGCAGGATGCCAATCGTATTTTGGCTATCCGATTACGCCGGCCTCTGAGATTGCTGAAGCCGCAGCATATTATTTCCCACTTACCGGTGGGACCTTCCTCCAGGCGGAGAGCGAAGTTGGCGCTATCAATATGGTGTATGGCGCAGCCAGCGCGGGCCAACGTGTAATGACAGCATCTTCCAGCCCGGGGATTAGCCTGAAGCAGGAAGGTGTTTCCTATATCGCTGGTGCTGAACTGCCGTGCGTCATCGTTGACGTAATGCGCGGCGGACCCGGACTTGGGAATATCGCACCCGAGCAGTCAGATTATAACCAAATTGTCAAAGGTGGTGGCCACGGGAATTACAAAACAATTGTCCTGGCGCCAAACAGTGCTCAGGAAATGTGTGAACTGACGATGACCGCCTTTGATCTTGCCGATAAATATCGCAATCCGGTTTACATTCTCACCGATGGTTTCATTGGCCAGATGATGGAACCCGTCGAATTTCCTGATCCGGCGACAGATTTCCCGGAGAAACCGTGGGCTGTAAAAGGGACCTCAGAAACCAGCGATAATTTAGTCTCTTCAATTGAACTCGATCCGGATGATTTGGAAGAGCATAACCTAAAACTTCAGAAAAAATATGACACCATCCGCGAGAATGAAGTCCGATATCAGACATATAAATGTGACGACGCTGAAGTGATTATTGTGGCGTTCGGCATTGTGTCAAGAGTGGTACAATCTGCGGTTGATGATTTACGTGAGCAGGGTATAAAAGCTGGAATGTTCCGGCCGATCACGCTATTCCCGTTTCCAACTGATGAGATAAAGCAATATGCAGAGAAGGTAAAGAACTTCTGGACGATGGAGCTCAATAACGGCCAGATGGTGGACGATATTCGTCTGGCTGTGGAAGGAAAAGTTCCGGTGTACTTTCACGGTCGCATGGGCGGCAACGTAATGGGCACGGATGAAATCATATCGAAAGTACTGGAACAGGAGGCCGCAGTATGAAAAACAATATTCTCGACAGAGCAGAATCGTTTTATAACAAATTTGAGCGCAAACCCGGCGCCGATAAAATGACTACACATTATTGTCCCGGCTGTGGACACGGTGTTTTGCACAAACTCATCGCTGAAGCACTAGATGATTTTGGAGTCCGTGAACGGACTATCTTCGTGAGTCCGGTGGGCTGTAGCGTTTTTGCCTATTATTATTTTAACGTCGGCAACGTGCAGGCAGCACACGGACGCGCATCTGCGGTAGCCACGGCTTTAAAGCGCGCAAATCCCGACAGCATTGTCATTAGTTATCAGGGTGACGGTGATCTAGCGGGCATTGGCGGAAATAATATTCTGCAGGCGGCGAATCGCGGTGAAAATATTACGGTATTCTTTGTGAATAATGCCATTTACGGTATGACCGGTGGACAGATGGCGCCGACCACGCTGATTGGACAGAGAAGTACAACCACGCCGCGCGGCCGGACCGCCGAAAACGAAGGCTATCCATTGCGGGTTTCTGAGTTGTTGGCAACGCTTGAGGCCCCGGCTTATATCGAACGGACGATGATTGGTGATCCCAAGTATACAATGAAAGTTCGTAAAGCGGTGAGGAAAGCCATTAAAACCCAGATCGAGGGGAAAGGCTTTTCAATGGTCGAAACTCTCTCTGCGTGTCCGTCCGGTTGGAAGATGGATCCGGTGGATGCCAAGAATTGGGTGCAGGATGAATTGGTGAAATATTTTCCGCTGGGAGTTACCAGAGATCGTACCAAAGAAATCGAGGGAAAAGTGATTGGTTCATCCAACGGGAATGGAAAATCTCATCTCTCCAAAAAAGAATTGGTTGAAACCCTGGATATTCCGTCAGAAGATTCAGCGGCGACTTATCCCTTGCCAGAAGTTGACGATCGCTATAAGCATGCCGAGGTTAAGATTGCTGGTTTTGGCGGGCAAGGCGTGCTCTCACTCGGGGTCGCACTTTCCCAAATGGGGATGACTCACCAGTATTACGTGAGCTGGTTACCTTCCTATGGACCGGAAATGCGCGGTGGTACGGCACATTGTCATGTGAAGTTGAGCCACGATCCTATCGGTTCGCCGCTGGTGGCCAAACCGACCATTTTTGTGGCGATGAATAAACCATCTATGGAAAAATTCGAACCGTCGGTGGTGAAAGGCGGCGATATTTTCTACAACAGTTCGCTCATCGATACCCCGCCGAAACGCGACGACGTGAACGTTTATCCCGTGGCGGCAACCGAAATTGCTGACGAACTTGGCAATACGAAAGCGGCAAATATGGTGATCTTGGGTGCCATAATCGCCAAGACGGGTTTAGTTGACAAAGAGGCGGTAATCGAACAAATGCCGAATCTTTTGAAAAAGAAAAAATACGCAGAACTCAATCAAAAGGCGGTAAAAGCCGGTTTTGATGCGGTTTCTGCGGTTGAAGTATAGTTTTTCTCCTCCCCAAGATCAGTATGATCAGTGCTGGTTTTAAGCGCCCCGATCCCCTCGGGGCGCTGTTTTTTTAAGTACAGAATTTCCTGGGATTTCTGCCAATGGGATCAAGAACACCTGTAGCGATGTTGTATGGAGGCGGTGTGAGAATGTCATATCAAGGAATATTTTTCTCAGGATCTCAAAAATTGCCCCTTTCATAATACACACCATAGCATATTGATATTATTAAGTATGCCAAGGGCATCCCGTTGGGGTAGAGACGTTGCATGCAACGTCTCTACCGGTGCCACACGATCAATGAAATGCGGATGCCATCGGACACATTGAAATTCGGCATTGTTGAGAAAACCCAGGGTTGTTCCGTGGAATTTGAGAGATTCCCCGAGGTCTCTGTCTCGAAGTAGGTCATTAAATCCCTGCAAAAGATGCAGCTTGTCAGGAATGAAGAAACCAGTTGAAACGGAGAATTTTCATCGATAATATTCATTCGTCCCCTTCGATTCAATTATTTCATTATGACAGGATATTTGATGCGCTTTTCCACACTTGCTATAGTGTTGGTTTTGCTACTAAATGTTGGGCCAACGCGTGCGGCCGATGCTGAAAAAGTGCGATATCAACTTGTGCAGGTTTCCCTGGATGATTCTCATACTGTTCAGAGTCTTATCGAATTAGGGTTTGACCTTGAAGGTAGCTGGGAAAAGCCAGAAGGTCAGTTAAATTTTGTTGCCCGGTCGGATCAACTCTCCAAACTTTCCGAAAATAAATTCGAATTCAAAATTGTCATAGATAATCTCGAATCATTCTATGCTACACGGTTACGGGAAGCGCCACGCAGCAGACTTCCTGAGGGGTTTGGATACGGGAGTATGGGCGGCTATTACACCTATAACGAGATGGTTGCGCAGTTGGATTCTCTGCACGCACTATTTCCGGAAATTGTAAGCGAGAAAGACAGCATTGGCGTCACGTACAACGGACATATTCTTTGGGCAGTAAAAATTTCCGACAATCCTGCCACTGATGAAAATGAATCAGAGGTATTATTTACCGGTTTACATCACGCTCGGGAGCCCGTTGGAATGATGTCAGTCGTCTATTTTATGTGGTGGTTAGTCGATCATTATCAGGAATTGCCCAGAGCGCAATATCTTGTACAAAATCGTGAAATGTGGTTTGTGCCGTGTGTGAACCCGGACGGTTACATCCATAATCAGGAGGCACATCCTGATGGTGGAGGAATGTGGCGTAAAAATCTTCGCGATAACAATGAAGATAATATCATCTCCAGCGCAGATGGCGTTGATTTAAACCGGAATTATGGCAATCACTGGGGCTACGATAATTCCGGATCTTCGCCGTACCAATCTGATCCCACGTATCGCGGCCCCGGACCTTTCTCCGAACCGGAGACCCAAGCACTTCAGGCTTTTATTGATGCGCACCATTTCACGGCTGCGATTAACTATCATACGTTTAGCGACTTGATGATTTTTCCGTACTCCTATGCTGCGGGAGTGTATCCACCGGAGCCGGATCATTCCGGGTTTCGCAGACTTGCCATCGAAATGACGAACCGCAACGGATATCACTGGGGAAACGGCATTGAGACGGTTGGCTATGTCAGCAATGGCGATTCAGATGATTGGATGTATGCCGCAGACAGTCACCAAAAAATGTTCGCTTTCACTTCAGAAGTTGGCGGTTCAATCGATGGATTTTGGCCACCGCAAAATCGGTTGTATCCACTGGTAAAAGAAACTGTTTTTCAAAATCAATTTGTGGCAATGGTTGCGGGTGCTTATCCGACTGCAGAAGATGTGCTTTTGCAGGGAAGTGGAGAATATCCACAACCCGGTGAATCGGTTGATGTCTTGATTCCTGTGGAAAATTTAGGACTCCAGGCCACTTCCTCTCAATGCGAACTGGAATTGACGCCGCTTACTCCCGGATTGTCACTCGAACAAAGCACCTTTTCGCTTCCAAATTTTTCACCGCACGACAACGATACTTTGCAAACCTCCGGTCAAATAGCTCTCAATTTAACAAACGGCACTGCCCTAAGTCTTGAAATTAAGGTCACCGACAGAAATGGCTCTTTCCGGGATACGGTCCACACTTTTATCGGAACGCCACTTTTCACCGACGATGCCGAACAGGGAATGATTCACTGGACTTCCGATGATTGGAATACGGAAGACGGAAGTTATAACCAAAGCCAGAGTTTTACCGATTCACCCGGAGGCTTTTATCAAAGCAATCATTTGCAGGAGATGACGCTGAAAACTCCGCTGGATTTCTCAAGAGTCGTCTCAGCCGAATTGATTTTTCATATGCGTTGCCTAATTGAAAATGATTACGATTTCTCGCAAGTGCTTGCTTCAACGGATAGTCTCAACTGGACGCCATTGTCCGGTGAATTTACCCGTACCGGATCCGGTTACGGCGTGCAGACTGTGGGAGAACCGGGTTACGATGGCGATCGCGGTTGGCTACAAGAGCATATCGATCTTTCGGACTTCGCAGGATCTGATTCTTTGTACCTGAGATTCCAGACAAACACGGATCAGTACGTTTCGGATCAGGGCTGGCAAATTGACGACATTGCACTCTTTGCGACGTCGGAATATTTCACTCCCCACGCTGAAATTGATACGACTCCGGTGAACTTAGAAGTGCCGTATCAGGAGTGGGACCAGGGCAATCTGGTCATTCAGAATACCGGAGACGAGGAATTAACATTTTCTATAGATGAGCAGGCGATTGAAACCGAAACAGTTGCGTCACAAAATATTCCCAGAGATGATTTGCTTGCTCATATCCGGGAGATACTTACTCAACCACAAAATATTCGTGCGCTCCGGGGAATGGAACAACCCCCAAGCCAAAATGAAGAAAACGTTGCTGAATCCGAGGCGCAGGTTGTGATTACCGATTCTGTCGGGGATTACGTTCAAGGGCAGCCAGGATTTGTGTATCCGGATATTCACTCGGTTTCTGTGCAATATAACGATGGTCCGATTTTGTCTGGGAATCAAATTACTGTGCAGTTTCAGCAAACCATTTCTGACACTATCGCCGGAGTGATTAGTCTGGATGCCGACCAAAATCACGCTACAGGTGAGTATCCGGCGGGATTTGGGTTTCTGCCGCCGTCCGTAAGTATCGGTGCTGAATACGAAGTGATAGCGTTGCCGTTTGGGCTGAATTTGTCTGATTCATTGCCGACAATTCCCGCGGGAGCAGGTGTCGTCGTCGATATGTCTGACACGACAATTATTGATCCGAGCCAGGTATTAGTGATTGCTGCACTGAATCCATTTGACCACTCAGAGTTAATTATCAGATTTAACCCGAATTCCTTTCCGACACCCATCGATCCGTATCGATTTAATCTCGCCGCCGCATTTATCGGAGGCTCAATTGCCGACTCTTCGCTGTCAGGTTTGCCTGATGTCGCACCGGATTTAGGTCACGGCACCTGGGGAGAAGAGGTCGGAGCATCCTGGCTAGGAGTCGCGCCAACACAGGGTACCGTCGCACCCAATAGTTCTGCGGTAATCCAACTTCCGGTTATTGCTTCCGTACCAGAGGGAAATCATCACGCTTTGTTAAACATTACCACGAATAGCGCAGACCAAACAAACTTTTCTGTGCCGGTAAACCTCACTGTACAACCGGACCTTATTCCGGAAATAATGATCAATCGAACGGAAATTCAGGATACCGTTGTTATCGGTTTACCCAAAACAACCACTGTTGAATTGAGCAATACAGGCGAAGGTTCGCTAGGTTTCAAGATGAGTGATACCACGAGAAGATCCTGGCTGACCGTCAGACCGTTTATCGGTGAAGTGGAATCGGGCGAATCGCAGGAGATTCAATTATCCTTCAATACGAACAATCTCATCGATGGAGAGACATTGAATGCGCACCTGTTTCTCGTGAGCAACGACCCAAACCACAGCCCCATTACCATTCCTGTTGAAATTATGGTGGGATACAGTACAATTGCCGATCCTGGCGACCTGAACCGTGATGGATTTGTAGATGTTTCAGATCTGTCGCAGCTCGCTCAACTCGTTCTCTCCAATGAGGAATTGACTCCATATCAGTTTTGGGCTGGCGATTATAATCAGGATGGGTATTTGGATATCCGTGACGTTCTTTTGCTATTAAGGAATATTGAATAATAATTCCCGGAAGTTTGAATACAGTATTCTTAATCCCAGAAGAATGAAAATGCTACCGCTGAGAGGGATTGTTATCTCTGGCTGTACTCGGCTACTAAATTCTTGATAATGGTTTCAATGGGAAGAATTTCATTCACGTGCTCAATGCTTGGCCCCGCACACCAGACTGTTTTATAGGTTGCGCTAAAGGCCGCCTTACGCAATCCTTTCATCCCTTGATAGAATGTCAATGCTTTGAACCATTTCTTTACATGTTGATTCCGGTTTAGAAGGCGCTCCAGCCAGTTTTGCTCCGTGCCGATTTCCTCAACATAAGGTGTTTTTATGACCGTACACGGTGTCCCTGAAATTTTGGTTGTCATCACGATATCATCGGCACCATAATCGATGCAAGCCTGTTTATACTCTTGATTGACCGGAGATTCTTTGGACGCAATAAAAAGAGATCCCATAGAAACGCCTGCTGCGCCATGTGCTAAAATTTCTCTGAGTTCAAAGCCATTGCCAACGCCTCCGGCGCTAATAACAGGAATGCTACATTCCTTCAGCAGAGCAGAGATGAGTTCTTTGGCGGGGATATTTCCTGCATGCCCACCTGCCTCTTTATTAACGGCTATCAATGCATCTGCTCCAAGTTGTTCGACTTTCCTCGCATATTTTGTGTTCGTTACGTCGCAGAACACCTTAATATCATGCTGATGGGCTTGATTAATGGCTTCTTCCGGGGAACCGAGGCTGGTAATAATAAAGTCGACATTTTCTTCGCAAACGGCGGCAAGTTGATCTTTATAACTAAAGTTACTTTTATTTACGATTAAGTTAATCCCGAACGGTCCGCCAACACTTGCTTTAATTTCCCGGATTGCTGTCCTCAACTCGTCCAGGGTCCGGTAATTCATCGCTGGAATCGCCGAAGTGGCTCCGGCACGGATAGCTGCCTGAACCATCGCAACGTTTGAAACCAGAAACATGGGCGCCACAATAATTGGATATCGTATCTTGAGCAATTCAGAGAACTGAGTGTTTATTTTGTCTGGAAATTCCATATTTTAAAATAGTTATTTTTATTCCGGTCACACAATAAATAATGATCGTAATTCCACAATACAACGGAAGGAAAGGATAAATGCTGTAAAAATTTTACAAACCCGTTATAAATAAGAAAGACATAAATTTGAAATGTGGCTATTAACTTAGATTGGACCATGACCATACGAACGGTCCATTACCACAACTGTCCTCCGACGAGTCGGAGGGCTTTCTCCCTCTTCGTAAGGGGAAGAATACAAGAGGGGGTTTATCAACTGAGCACCATCCAATCTCAGGCACTGAAAATAGTCTTCACCGCCTAAAATTTGGATGACTAAATCCAAAAATTTGTGAGGTAACTTAACAAACATAAATTTGAAAATTCAGTGTATAAAATTAACTTCATTTAACTCGTGTTAAGTTCAAAGTATAAAACAAACGGAAGGTTAATTGGTCTATGTCAAATATGGTGATAAACAGCAAAGAAATCCCATGGGAAGAATCGAGTAACGGACAGAAATATAGTAAAAAACGGAAGAGGGTCGGCCAAGCGCTTGGAACAAAGGATTTGGGCGTGAGTCTTTTCGAAATATCGCCTGGACAGCGGGCGTTTCCTTATCATTTTCATCACGCAAATGAAGAACTTTTTTATGTGCTTTCAGGTGAAGGCACTTTGCGTGGCCCTGCGGGGGAAGAACCGATTGCTCCAGGTGATTTTATCCGCGCTCTGGCGAACCGGGACGGAGCACATCAGATTATTAACACTTCAGACGAACCGCTCCAGTTTTTGGCAGTGAGTACTATGCGCGAACCTGATGTTGTTGAGTACCCCGATTCAGAAAAAATATTTGTCGCCAGTGGTTCTGCTCCAGGAGGTGTGGAGTCGCGACGAACCTTAGATAATGTTTGGAGATTACAGGATGCCGTGGATTACTGGTTGGATGAAACTTAATCCATTTTACTAGGCATTCTCTACGATTCTGAGGTCGGCAGGGATTTCGCCGCGTTCAATCAGCCATCCAATGGTTTCCTCCAATACACGGATTGCCGGACGATATTCATAGCCCAATTCTTCTTGTGCAAGGGTTGATTCAAAATTATAGTAGCAGTCGATCAGGTCATCGACCATATTGGAAGTAATTGCCGGTTGAAAATTAAACAAATTTGCGGCCGCTGTCATTGGCGCCGCGATAAATTTTGCCAATCCCCGAGTGAGTTTTATAACCGGAGCAGAGCGGGTTGTCATCTCTGCCAGCTGATCAAATATGTCTTTGATTGTGAGCGCTTCACCGCCCAAAATATAGCGGGTGCCTATTTTCCCTTTTTCTTCAGCGAGTAACATTCCACGGGCAACATCCCGGACATCCACAAGACTCATCGCCCCATCAAAGTAAAACGGATATTTACCATTCAGGAAATCCCGCACCATGCCGGTGGATGGTGTAATTTTATAATCGTTTGGACCAAGAATTGACGTTGGTAAAACAAAGATTACATTCAAATCCAGTTGTTCCGCCAATTGGTGAGTTAACTGTTCAGCCCGGGTTTTAGCGATGTTATACGGCAAAGTGGCTTCGGTATTCCATTCAGTTTCATCACGATGATGATAGAAAGTATTGCCGGGTCCGATGGCAACCACAGAACTGACATAAATCAGTCTGCGAACATTCATTTTTGCTGCGGCTTCCAGTACATTGCGTGTCCCCTCGACTGCGGGACGAATAATATCAACCTCCGGAGCAGGCGCCCAGGTTCGATATACTGCCGCAGTATGGAACACCGTGTCACATCCGGCCATCGCTTTTTCCAGTGAATCAGGCATTAACAGGTTGCCAACGACATATTCTACATCCAAATCCTTTAATGGTGTGCGATCACTGGAAGCGCGCACCAGTCCACGGACTTTTCTGCCATCGTCCAATAAAGTTCTGCACAAGGTATTACCGAGATGTCCTGTTGCTCCAGTTACCAGCACCGGCATTACAATGCATCCTTTCTTTTTCGTCCATCCTGGTTTTCACTCTCAAAGTTGCAATATGGTTGATTCCCATATTGGATGCAAGCATTCAATAAGAAATATCCGCCAAAGAATCGCGAAGACTTCTAACCTGAATAATTCATAAATTTCTCAGTCATTATGCTTTGGAGACTTTACAAATCTGGACGGCTGACACTCTTCGACAGGTCATTCGACCCGGCTCATGACGGGCTCAGAGTGACTCGTCGAGGTGTCATCCCTCGCCAGAGGCTCCTGCTGGAGCTGAGCTTGTCGTCCCGGAAGGGATCCCTACGGGGAAGGATAGAACACCGAAAAAGCACGCAATCCCTTACCTGGCAAGCTTCAAACAAAGACGTAAAAATGGTGTTATAAAAATTCATGAATTATTCAAACTAAAGATATTTATGAGATGAAAAGTCACATTCTGATTGAAATTGAGAGCGATGCATTTTAACATTTAAACCATTCAGCTAATTGACTTACAGGCAGGATATTTTGCCAAAGATGTTCGTAGTTTTTGTTCAGTATATTTTATGTAACACTTTTTTATTTTCACTTCCATCACGTAAGTGTTCAGAACGCATAACTAGGTAATGCTAATGAGAACAACAGGAACGCATTATGCCAAAACCGAAACAACGAATTAGTTTTTTAGCGCAGGTTGATCGTGCATTCGATCAGGCCGCGCAATATACAGACCATCCCGAGGGATTGCTTGAGCAGATCAAACACTGCAGCAGCGTGTATCATCTCTCATTTCCGATTAAGCGCGATGACGGGTCAATTGAAGTGATTCACGCCTGGCGTGCGGAACACAGCCATCACAAATTACCGGTGAAGGGCGGAATCCGATACGCAATGAGCGTCAATGAGGATGAAATTGTAGCGTTAAGTGCGGCGATGACTTACAAGTGTGCACTGGTCGATGCGCCGTTTGGTGGCGGCAAAGGAGGCGTCAAGATTGCCCGGCACAAATATTCCCAGCGAGAACTGGAACGCATTACACGACGCTATACCTACGAACTTGTGAAGAAAAATTTCATCGGTCCTGGCGCTGATGTGCCGGCGCCGGATTACGGAACGGGGCCCAGCGAAATGTCCTGGATTGCTGATACCTACGTGGCGCTTTCTTCCAATGAATTAAACACCTTGGCATGTGTCACCGGGAAACCGGTTACCCAAGGCGGCGTGCGAGGTCGTCTGGAAGCCACCGGACGCGGCGTGTATTTCGGCATCCGGGAAGCGTGCGAGGTGGAAGATGAAATGAAGGCGCTGGGATTATCGCCTGGAGTGGAAGGCAAACGAGTCATCGTACAGGGATTGGGAAACGTCGGATATCATGCGGCGAAATTCCTGCAGGAAGGTGGCGCCGTAATCGTCGGATTGGCGGAATACGAAGGCGCGATATATAATCCAGACGGTATGGATGTAGATGAAGTAGTGCAACATCGCAAAGAAAATGAATCCATCTTTGATTTTCCGGGCGCTGAAAATATCGAGCCTTCACTGAAGGCCCTGGAATTGGAATGTGATATTCTGATCCCCGCCGCGCTGGAAAACCAGATCACCATGGAGAATGCACCAAATATTCAGGCAAAGATTATTGGCGAAGCTGCCAACGGTCCGACTACTGCTGATGCTCACGAATATCTCATTAAAGAAGGTGTCCTTGTTATTCCGGATTTGTATTTGAATGCCGGCGGTGTGACCGTGTCTTATTTCGAATGGCTGAAAAATTTGTCACATGTTCGGTTTGGCCGGATGCAAAAGCGTTTTGAAGAAATGTCCAATCGTCGTATCCTTAGGGCAGTCGAAGACCTGACAGGCAAACAATTTGCCGACGACGATTTTAAGGAAGCCTCAAAAGGAGCCAGAGAAGAGGACCTGGTGAACTCAGGACTGGAAGAAACCATGGTCTTGGCATTTCAGGAAATGCAAACAATCAGAGAGCAACACGATCGCAAAATAGATTTCAGAACTGCTGCTTTTATCGATGCGATTAATAAAGTGGCGCGGTCGTATACGGAGCTCGGAATTTTTCCATAAACTATAGATTTGTGTATTTGAATAGAATCAACGCGTATCTACCAAGTAACCCACCAAAGAGTAAACCACGCAGGAGAACCTATGAAAACATCAGGTTATTACCGGTTTCCAACAATTTTCAAAGATAAAGTCGTGTTTGTCAGTGAAGATGACCTCTGGCAAGTTCCGGCTGAAGGAGGAAGAGCAATTCGTCTCACTTCCAACCTCGGCGAAGTATCAAATCCCCGATTTTCCCCGGATGGAGAATGGCTGGCCTTTACCGGCAAGGAAGAGGGACAGACCGAGGTGTATATTATGCCCGCGGATGGCGGAACAGAAAATCGCCTTACTTATCTCGGTGCAAATTCTTCCGTCGTAGGGTGGATGGATGACGGCAATTCGGTGTTGTTTAGCAGTAACGCCGCGCAGCCGTTTGCCCGTGTTTATAATCTTTGGAAAGTCTCCAGGGATGGCGGACAGCCGGAGAAATTGCCATACGGAATCGCTCACGATATCTCTTACGGCCCGGAGGGCAAATCAGTGATCGGCCGGAACACGGCTGATCCAGCGCGGTGGAAACGCTATCGTGGTGGCACGGCAGGCGTACTCTGGATCGATAACACTGGCGATGGAAATTTTGAATTACTGGAAGGTATCAATGGAAATTTTTCCAGTCCGATGTGGCTGAACGACCGCATATATTTTCTATCAGATCATGACGGCATTGGCAATCTCTATTCTGTGAATCCCAATGGTGATGATCTCCAGCAACATTCCAATCACCGAAATTATTATGCTCGCAATGCCAGCACGGATGGCAGCGGAATTGTCTATCACGCTGGCGCCAAATTATATGTTTTGTCTCCTGATGCAGCTGAACCGAAACAGATTGACGTCGAATTTCATAGTCCGCGGGTTCAGCGCAATCGGAAGTTTGTGAACTCATCAAAGTATCTTGAGGAGTATGCGATTCATCCGGATGGACTCGCGTTGACAACGACGATTCGCGGCAAGAGTTTTACCTTTCCTAACTGGGAAGGCGCTGTTCAGCAGCTCGGTGAACCACAGGGAGTGCGCTACCGTTTGACGCAGTGGCTGCACGACGGCGACCATTTTGTCACAGTCTCTGACACCAGCGGGGCCGAGCGATTGGAAATCCACAGGAAGGATGCCGCTGAAGAAATCGTGCGCCTGGAAGATCTGGATGTTGGCAGACCGATTATTTTGAAACCGTCTCCTGTGGCAAATAAAGTTGCGCTGACAAATCACCGGTTTGAGTTATTCCTGGTAGACCTCGATAACCAAACCAGCGAGTTGCTTGACAAAAGTAAATATAATCGATTACAAGGGCTGGATTGGTCTCCTGATGGTCAGTGGTTAGTTTACAGTTGCTCCGAAACGCAACAAACCATGTCACTGAAACTCTGCAATGTGGAATCTGGTGAGACTCACCTGATTACCGAACCACACTTCCGGGATGTGCAACCGTCTTTCGATCCCGATGGAAAATTCATCTATTTTCTCTCGTACCGGGAATTTAATCCCGTGTACGATAGTATGTATTTTGATCTGAACTTTCCGAAAGGGATGCGGCCGTTTCTTGTTTCTCTTCAAAAAGAGACAGCGTCTCCCTTTGTGCCTGAACCGAAAACTCCATCTGCCACAACGGATACTGACAGCACCGATACAAACAACGGAAAAACCACTGAAGTACAGATTGATTTTGACGGCATTGAGCGACGCATCGAACAGTTTCCTGTGCCGGAGGGACGATACGAACAGATACAGGGCGTGAAAGGGAAAGTTCTGTTTACATCTGTGCCAGTGAAAGGTTCGCTGGACCGCGACATTTTTTCCGGAACACCCGACGCAGATGCGACGCTGCTCTATTACGATTTTGAGAATCAGAAAAAAGAGACTGTCGCGAAAAATGTCACAAGTTTCAAGGTGTCCCAAAAAAGTGAAACGCTGGTGTATCGTTCCAAAAATAAATTGCGTGTGTTGGCAATTTCCAAGGACAGCACGAACAAATCAAAAAGTTCAAAACCAAGTCGTGAAACCGGCTGGATTGATCTCAATCGGGTCAAGGTGGCAGTTGAACCTGCCGCGGAATGGCAGCAGATGTTCCGGGAGATCTGGCGCTTGCAGAAAGAGCACTTTTGGAACCCGGAAATGTCAGGCGTCGATTGGGAAAAAGTCTACCAGCGATATTCACCGCTTTTGGATCTCGTGGCCAGTCGCTCAGAATTTTCGGATATCGTGTGGGAAATGCAAGGCGAACTTGGTACTTCCCACGCTTACGAGATTGGTGGCGATTATCGCACTCCGCCAATGTATCGGCAGGGATTTCTCGGCGCTGATCTGGAATATTCCAAGAAGGAAGACGGTTACAAAATTACCAACATTGTTCAGGGTGATTCCTGGAGCAGCGACGCCGACTCGCCACTGAATTCTCTGGGAGCGAACGTCAGCGAAGGTGATGTGTTGGTGGCCGTGGGCAATCAGAATTTGTCGGAAACCACAACGCCACAGGAATTACTGGTCAATCAAGCCGGACTTGAAGTGCAATTGACCGTCCGAAAAAAAGGTAAGAAAAAGCCACAAAATCTGGTGGTGAAAGCCCTGAAGAATGAGACAAATGCACGCTATCGCAACTGGGTGGAATCCAACCGGAAACAGGTGCACGATGCCACAGATGGCAAGGTCGGTTACGTCCACGTGCCCAATATGGGGCCAGTCGGTTACGCAGAATTCCATCGCTACTATTTGGCCGAGGTAGATCGTGATGCCCTAATCGTTGATGTGCGATTTAACGGTGGCGGACACGTCTCGCAGCTCATCCTGGAAAAACTGGCACGTAAGCGCGTTGGGTACGATTTGCAGCGTTGGGGCGCGCCCCAGCCATATCCTGAGGAATCAGTCATCGGGCCAATCGTGGCACTTACCAACGAACACGCAGGCTCAGACGGCGATATTTTCAGCCACGTTTTTAAGATGATGAATATCGGAACGTTAATCGGAAAACGCACCTGGGGCGGCGTGATCGGGATTTGGCCACGGCACCATCTGGTGGATGGAAGCATTACAACGCAGCCGGAATTTTCACACTGGTTCCAGGATGTCGGCTGGGGAGTTGAAAATTATGGCACCGATCCAAATATTGAAGTCGAAATCACTCCACAAGATTATGCAGCGGACATAGATCCGCAGCTGGAAAAATCTATTGAAGTCGTAATGACACAATTAAAAGAAAATCCGGTGAAACTACCGGAATTCAAAGATAAGCCGGATCTCTCGTTGCCAGAGTAGGATGAATTTTTGTCTGGCAACATGAAAGAAATAGATAATCTGAACCAGGAAACAGAGAGGAGTCTACAGCGATGGTACATGGTTCGTTTCAATTGAATCAGTTGTGCAAAGCCGGCTTCATCGCACTTTTTATTATGTTCAATGTTTCACTGACGAATGCTGCGAATGACACAATGACGATGTACGATGTGGCACAATTAAAATACGCCACGGATGCTAAAATTTCCCCGGATGGCGCTGAAATTGCCTACCGATTGCGTGTGCAGCGTAATCCTTTTGAGGAAGAAGACGGGTCGTCTTACTATGAATTGCACGTCGTCGACGCCGATGGAAATTCCAGTCCGTTTGTCACAGGAAAGGTCAACGTGCACGATATCGCCTGGACGCCGGACGGCAAGCAGATTTCCTATTTAGCAGAACGAAACGGTGATGATCACGCGGTGCTTTACGCTATTCCGCTCAGCGGCGGTGAATCCCGGGAATTATTGGAGCATAACACTGGCATCTCAAGTTATTCCTGGAGTCCAGATGGCCAGCAAGTGGCGTTTCTTGCAAAAAGTGCAAAATCTGATGAGGAAGAAAAACTCGAGGATAACGGATTTACGCAGGAAATTTATGAAGAGGATTGGCGTCCGGTAGAGATCTGGATTGCTGATTTTTCCGGCGATTCCACAGAAGTGAAAAAGTTAGATGTCTCAGGATCAGCCTCTGAATTGCATTGGAGTCCCGATGGGAAATATCTCGCGGTTGCCCTGGCGCCAACCAGTCTGACCGACGATCATTATATGAAGCGCAAGGTACATATCCTGGATGCGAAAACCGGGAAAGTCATTCACAATCTCGAAAATCCCGGTAAACTCGGCCAAATTGCGTGGAGTCCTGACGGGCAGAATCTTGCGATAATTTCTGGATTGAACATTCACGATCCTTCTGCGGGACGCCTGATGGTGGCTTCAGTGAAGGACGCCAAACTCACTAACATCCTGAAAGATTACAAAGGACACGTCCGATCTATTGCGTGGAAAAACGATAATACGATCGTCTACGTTGGCAACGAAGGCGTTTGGACTACGCTGAACGAAATCCGGAAAGATGGATCCAGACAGAAAACGCTGATCGAAAAAGGCGGACCTCTTCTCAGTGATCTTTCACTTTCCAAAGATGGAAAAGCTGCGGCGTTCTTAGGTGAATCTTCGCATCATCCGAACGAGGTATTTTTCGCATCAAAAACCGGAAAAACGCCGAAGCGTTTGACGAACAATAATCCGTGGCTGGAGAAGAAACGACTGGCAGAGCAGACGCCTGTCAGCTGGAAAGCCCGCGATGGTTTGGAAATTCAGGGCGTTCTGATTAAGCCGCTGGATTACGACGAGAGCACACGATATCCATTAATTCTCTCGGTTCACGGCGGACCCGAATCCCGGGATGCCAATGGTTGGCTTACCTCATATTCTGATCCGGGACAAGTTGCTGCCGCGCAAGGAATCGCAGTATTGTATCCGAATTATAGAGGAAGCACCGGCCGTGGAGTTGAGTTCTCGCGTCTGGATTACGGAAAACCCGCCGAAGCCGAATTCGATGATCTGGTAGATGGCATTGACTTTCTGGTAAACGAAGGATTAGTCGATAGCGCCAAAGTTGGCATCACTGGTGGATCGTACGGCGGTTATGCATCCGCCTGGGGCGCCACGTATTATTCAGATCGGTTTGCGGCGAGCGTAATGTTTGTTGGAATCAGCGATAAAATTTCTAAAACCGGCACGTCAGATATTCCTTGGGAACTGTATCTGGTGCACGATCCGACCTGGCCGTGGGAAAATTGGCAACATTATCTGGATGCCAGTCCGATTTATCATATTAAAAAAGCACACACCCCACTGCTAATTTTGCACGGGAAAGAAGATCCGCGAGTGAATCCGGGGCAATCGATGGAACTGTATCGTTTCCTGAAGGTGCGCGGAACCGCGCCGGTGCGGTTGGTCTTCTATCCCGGCGAAAAACACGGAAACGCCAGAGCCGCATCCAGACTGGATTATAGCCTGCGGATGATGCGCTGGATGAATTATTATCTGAAAGGTCCTGGAGGCGAAAAACCCGAATATCAACTTGAATATGAATCAAAGCAATTAGAATGAAATCTAACCACAGGGATCTCAAATCGGGATCCCTGTTTTACTTTTATGAGAAGGAGATAATGAATATGAATGTATTAATAATTGGCGGTAATCGCGGCCTGGGACTCGAATGGACAAAGCAATGGCTCGATCGTGGAGCGACCGTGTATTCTACCGCACGTCAACCTGAAAAAGCCGATGAATTGCAGCAACTCCAGGGACAACATTCGGACAAACTACATATTCATCAAGTTGATGTCACCAGCGATGAGAGTGTTGACAGACTAGCGAAAACATTACGGGATGTTCCCATAGATGTTTTGATCCAAAACGCCGGTATTTCGGGTCGGGCTGGAATTAGCAATTTAAACAGCGACGATGTACTTCATACGATCAACGTCAACAGTGTTGGAGCGCTTCGGGTGGTCCAGGCGTTTCTGCCGAATCTGAAAAAAGCGGAGGACAGGGCAAAAATCGTGTTGACGACTTCCTTAATGGGCTCAATCGACGACAATCGAAGTGGCGGTTCCTACGCTTACCGGATGAGTAAAGCAGCGCTCAATATGGCGGGCAAGTCGATGGCGGTCGATCTTGCCGATGACAGCATTGATGTGCTTATCGTCCATCCGGGTTGGGTACAAACTGATATGGGTGGTTCGGCTGCTCGTATTACAGTAAACAAAAGTGTCAGCGGAATGATGCAGCTGGTCGATAAACTGAGTCCGGAAATGTCGGGAACTTTTTGGCATTCGAATGGAAAACGGTTGGAGTGGTGAGGGATTTAACCTCACCCTAAATCCCTCTCCTTGGTAAGGAGAGGGACTTTAAATTCTACTGATCCTGTAAAGTTTTCACTTCCTTCTCCTTACGAAGGAGAAGGACAGAGGATGAGGTCGTTTTTAGTATTTCGCTGAAATGAGTTGAGACTCAACCAAGATTTTAGAGTGAGACAGTATTTTAGAAAGAATTGGAATTCCCATTATGGAACAGGTTAATAATTAACCTCACCCCTCCGGAAGGTCCGGAAGGACTTCTGGTGAAGAGTCTCTGGTGAGACAAACCCCTCTCCTTCGTAGGAGAGGGGCTTTGATTCGCATCGATTATAGAGGTTGGTTTTTACGAGGATGAGGCCGTTTGAAAAATATAGAACACTAAAATGACTCAACACTTCAACAAAAAAGATTCAAAAGAACGCCGTCTTGAGTTACGTGGGAATCAAACCACCGCTGAAAATGTACTCTGGCAGGAGTTGCGAAGCAGAAAGTGCTTAGGTGTTAAATTCCGACGTCAATATTCGATTGATCATTTCATCCTGGATTTTTATGCACCTCGATTAAAACTGGCCATCGAAGTTGACGGTGGAATCCATCAGAATCTTGATCAAAAGGAATATGATCAGAATCGAACAGACTATTTGGAAGTTTTTGGTATTTCATTCCTGAGAGTAACTAATAAATCGGTGATTAATTCAAAGGATGATGTTTTAAAAGAAATCAAGCAAGTTATCCGTCAATTAAGCAGTAAATAAAACGACCTCACCCCTCCGGAAGGTCCGGAAGGACTTCTAGTTAAGAGTCTCTGATGAGTCACTGATCCTGTAAAGTTTTTCTTCCTTCTCCTTACGAAGGAGAAGGACCGAGGATGAGGTAGTTTTTTTTAAGCGTCGTGTGGTATTCAACGTCTCGTGCATAAATAAAGATTCTGAAACAATAATTCTAGTTTTTAATTCCCGTTTATTCGTGTTCATTTGCGGTTTAATTGGCAGTAGTCAATATTAAATGTTATACTTTTGTGAGGATTTCGGGCAAATTCTCTCCTATCTTGATTTCCAATGGCTGAACAATTTCAAACTGACAGTTTTGCAATGGGACAAAATAACTCAATCTTAATCATTGAAGATGATCCGGATATTATTGATTTAGTGAAAATTAATATTCGCGATATCGGCTTATCTCTGGAATCGGCAACCACTGGGGCGGCCGGACTGGACAAAGCGCTGAATAGCCAGTTTTCGCTGATTATCCTCGATTTAATGCTGCCGGAATTGGACGGAATGGAAGTCTGTAAACGCATCCGTGCCAGCGATGATCAAACGCCAATTTTAATGCTTACCGCCAAATCAGAAGAGCTCGATAAAGTGTTGGGATTGGAATTAGGCGCTGACGATTATCTCACCAAACCGTTCAGTATTCGTGAGCTGCTCGCCCGGATTAAAGCCATTTTGCGTCGTGTTGAGGTCGACACTCAGGCATCAGATGAAAGCAATGAATATGAAACTATCGAATTTGGCGATCTGATAATCGATTTGGACAAAAGAAAGGTGACGCTTTCAGAAACCAAAATCGAGCTCACTGCCAAGGAATTTGATCTGCTGAGTCTGTTTGTGAAACATCCTGGGAGAACATATACACGACAAGAATTACTTGATCTGGTTTGGGGTTATCAATTTGAAGGATACGATCACACGGTCAACTCACACATCAATCGATTGCGGTCAAAAATTGAGTCTGATCCCTCCAACCCGACTTATCTGAAAACAGTGTGGGGTGTTGGTTACCGGTTCGCCGAGCAGGAGGAACTGGCGTAATGCTCAAATTTTTCCGGACATTTTACGGGAAATTGTCTGCAGTATTTCTGATCCTGCTTTTGTTGCTCGGTCTGGCTCAGGTGCTCATTACGTTTCGCTCGTCCATGCAATTCGTCAATGAAGCGGACCAGAAACTGAATTTGCATCTCGCAAGAAACATGGCTGCCGAGTTAAAACCGCTGCTACAGGACAGTCTTTCTGTGGAAAACATAAAAAGTTCAATCCACTACATGATGGTGATGAATCCCAAGGTGGAAATTTATCTGCTGGACGATCAGGGAAAAATTTTGGCGTTTTTTGCTGATCCGCCCAAGAAAGTCAAACAAACTCGCGTCAACCTTGATCCGGTTCGCACGTTTCTCAACAGTCCGCGTGAACGATTAATTCTCGGTGAAGATCCCAGGCAACCGGGACGCCAAAAACCTTTTTCAGCGGCGGTATTGCCTATTGGAGGAGAAACGCAGGGGTATCTCTACATTATTCTGGGCGGCGAGCAATACGACACCGCGCTGAATATGATTCGGGAGAGTTACATCGTCCGCACCAGTATTCGCACGCTGCTCATTACCATTGCTTTCACTGGAATTATTGGTCTGATCCTGTTTGCGTTTTTAACCCGACGACTGCGTTCCATGACAACCGTTGTTGATGAGTTCCAGGAAGGCAAATTGGATAAACGCATCAAAGTGAATTCCAAAGATGAAATTGGTCAGTTGGGCGAAACATTTAACCAAATGGCAGATACCATAGAAGCCAATGTCGAGGAACTCAAACGGATCGATAAGTTGCGCCGTGATTTGGTGGCAAATGTATCCCACGATTTGCGGAGTCCGCTGGCGTCGATTCAGGGATACCTGGAGACCATCCTGATTAAAGAATCCCGACTCGACCCGGAAGAACGGAAAGAATATCTGGAGACGATTCTTCGCAATACCGAGATGCTCAATAAATTAGTAGAGGAACTGTTCGAACTTTCCAAATTGGATGCCCAACAGATTGAGCCAAACTATGAACTGTTTTCCATTGCTGAACTGGCACAAGATGCGGTAATGAAGTTAAAACCGGCTGCAGAGAAAGCCAGAGTCGAATTGCAGGCCAATCTCTCGGAGCAACTCCCCATGGCGTATGCCGATATCGGGATGATTGAACGGGCGATGTCCAATCTCATCGAAAATGCAATCCGATACACGCCATCCGGTGGCGAAGTACAAGTGAATTTAAACAGACAAGAAGAAAATATTCGCGTCGAGGTTAGTGATACCGGGCCAGGGATTAGTGAAGACGATTTGCCGTATATTTTCGACCGGTTTTATCGTGTGGAAAAAAGCCGCACTCGCAAGCAGGGCGGCACTGGACTTGGCCTGGCAATTGCTAAAAAGATTATTGAAATCCATGACCATACCCTGGAAGTCGACAGCCAAGTTGATGTTGGTACCACTTTTATGTTTGATGTGGATGTCGGACAAACTCAATGAGAGAATTTTGCCTGTTCCTACTCTGGAAAATAAGGAACTACGGAAATATGGGAATATGGAAATATGGTATAAGGTATAGGGTATAGGGGAAATTGAGGGCTCAAGAATCAGTTACCGGCCCCCGAGAAGTGAAAAATGAGATATCACTACTCACTACGAACAACTTACTACTTACAACGAACTATGTAACTTTTCACTTCCTCCTGAATCCTTTCTCCCTTCTCCTTTCTTTTATCTTATCAGCACTTTAATCTTGGCTCTTGGCTCCTGGCTCTTTTCTCCCTTTTTTCTTCATCCTTTTTCCTTCATCCTTGCCTTACCAAAGTGATCTTTTTTTGATTTCCCTGTGATATTTTCGTGATAATTGATTGTTATCCTGTGGGTGAAGGCGAACAAAACCACAACCACAGGAGAAGACAATTATGCAATCAACAATCAAACGTATAGGGATTTTTGCAACGATGCTCCTTGTTGCGTCCTTGCTTACAATGTGTTCTAAGAAATCCAGTACAGGACCGGAACCCATGGATCCGGGTACTGCACCACGAGCCAGTATCGATCGGTTCAGCACAGACGCGGGAAATCTGTTTGTGCGCACATCATCGAATGGACTTCCGGGTGCAAACAAACCGGTCAATTTCGATATGGCTCCTTTCATTGCACAGGGATTAGGTCCCGATGGTGAAGTCGTCAAATACTATAATTTTGACGTGCAGTCCACTTCACCGGCACCCATCTATGCGCTGTTCAAAGAAGGCGCCAGCTCACCGGTCTCCGGACAATTGAATATTGTAGATGATATTCCGGGTGATTCCGATTACAATGATTTCTGGCAGATCAACAAAGTTACTGTTCCTGATGATTATGAAGCGAATACAGTCACAAGTTACCAGGAGATTATGGACGCCGGCTATCCAATCGAAGAGACTAATATGATCGTGAATTGTCCAATCGTTCCCGAAGGATCAATGGCAACTATGCGGGTCAATAGCAGCGATAATGGACTTCATATGGGATGGTACAAAAATAAAGTAGTTTTCTATTTTACTTTCGACGAAAAATCGTTGATGACCACTGGAAATGGTGCGGTGCCGCTATCAATCGTGTATGTGACATTTAACATCAATCCGGGCGAACAGGGTGGTGGTCCTGCATCAGGATTTATGACCGAGATGGGCAGCGCCCAAACGCATAACGTCGTCGCAACTTTACCATCCGACGATTCTTATTCCCCGCTCTGGTCGGTGAATGCGTACGATAATATGGATTTTGATTCGGTGATGGACTTAAGTTCTGCGCAAAGCGCAACCATTCTCGGATCTGGTATTGCAACAGTGAACTGTCCTGTGGCATCTGTCCAATAGGACGGTTGGGGGAGCCCCGGTAGCGTGCTTGCGTCCTCGTCTAATTGCTTGTGGATGCAAGCACAGTTGCCGGATTTCTGGGAACAAACAATTATTTTTTACGAATAAATTACAATACATCGGGTCGTATTCTACTTATCGCTTGAAAGAATTGGATTATGAAAAAGACATTACTCGCAGGATTAATACTGAGTTTCTTGTTTAGTGCAGGCTGTGTTGGCGAAGCACAAACCGGAGACACCGTTGATTTGCGCAATTATGATGGCAATGCACCAGAATTTCCGAAACATATGGAGTGGCTGAACACAGATCATCCATTGACGTTGCACGAATTGCACGGAAAAATTGTCCTGTTGGATTTTTGGACATATTGCTGCATTAACTGTATGCACATCATTCCGGATCTGAAAAAGCTGGAAAATAAATACGCGGATGAATTGGTGGTTATCGGCGTGCACTCGGCAAAATTTTTAACCGAACAGGGCACGGATAACATCAGGCAGGCGATTTTGCGTTACGATTTAGAACACCCGGTGGTTAATGACAAGGATTTCAAAATCTGGAAGAGTTACGGCGCCAATGCCTGGCCGACGCTCGTTCTGATTGATCCCAGGGGCGATATAGTGCTCAAACGATCGGGCGAAAATATCTACGATGCTCTGGATCAGAAAATTGGACAGTTAACCACACAATATGCGGACATTATCGATACCACCAGAATGCACATTGCTCTGGAGAAAAATAAAGTTCCAGATACGTTTCTAAAATTCCCAGGGAAGGTACTCGCTGACGGCCAATCGAACAGATTGTACATCACTGATTCGAATAATAACCGAATTGTCGTTACGGATCTGGATGGTAATCTTGAGGAGATCATTGGTTCGGGAAAAGCAGGGAAGCGTGATGGATCTTTCGAAAACGCGCAATTCTTTCATCCCCAGGGATTGGCGCTGGACGGTAATAATCTTTACATCGCTGATACGGAAAATCACCTCATCCGGAAAGCCGATCTCTCGGAGCGAAACGTCACAACCATCGCCGGGATTGGCAAACAGGTTTATCAGCGCCATCCAGATGGACTGGCAAAAAACACTGGTTTAAACTCTCCGTGGGATCTCACCATCGATGACAATGTGCTTTATATCGCGATGGCCGGTTCGCATCAACTCTGGCAGATGACTCTTGGTAATAACCACATTAGTCTGTTCGCCGGTTCGGGCTACGAAAATATTCAGGACGGTCCGGCTGAACAGGCACAACTCGCTCAACCCAGCGGATTAACATCGCACGGAAACGACATCTACTTTGCTGACAGTGAAGTCAGTGCGGTGCGCAAAGCATCGATCAGTGAAAAGGGAAAAGTCAGCACTATTATTGGTCACGGGCTCTTCGAGTTCGGCGATGTGGATGGCAATTATAAAAAGGCGCGCTTTCAGCATCCACTGGGAATTGTGTATGTGGACAGCATGCTTTATGTCGCTGATACATATAACAACAAGATTAAACAGGTTGACCCGGAAAAACGGTATAGTACAACATACGCCGGATCGGGCAAAGCAGGGATGCAGGACGGTAAATGGGACGAGGCAACTTTTGACGAGCCCGGTGGGATTTCATACGCTGATGGCAAATTGTATATGGCAGATACTAATAACCACCTGATTCGAACTATCGATATGGAAACGCGGATAGTATCAACGTTGAAAATTAAGGGAATGGGCGAGAAAAGCGCGCCAAGTCAATTCAATCGGCAGGAATATGCCGGTAAAATTCATTCCATAGATGCGGTTGATCTCTCCGGACTTGACACGCTGAAATTTAATTTGAAGTTGCCGGATGGATTCAAAATTAACCCGCTGGCGAGCAGTGCGGTGCACATTTTTACTCCGGATAAGTCTGTAAATATTCGCAGGGAAATCGATTCCACACATTTTAGTGCACCCATTCAGAAACCTGTCACCGCAGACACTTTGTACGCAGAATTATTGGTGTATTACTGTCAAAAAGATAACGAAGGATTGTGCTACATCGATAATTCGTTATTTGAATTTGGTAAAAATTCAAATGGTGTAATTAACAATTATACTTTGAGTTACCAGATTACTCAGGATTAATACGAACTTGCTACAGAAATATTTATGGTTGCGAGCAAAGAAATAAAATGTAAATTACGGTAACAAATAACCAGAATCCCCCTTTAAAAAATCTGGGTTTTACGATGCGGGAATTCTCTCGCATAAATTGTATGTTGAATTATAACACGAGCAAATACCATGAGTGTTTCAACTATAGAACTGGTGCAATTTAGCGAATATCTTGGTACACCAGAATTAGGTATCCAAACCTATAAACATATTGACGAGTATTGGGAAACGACCGAGCAAATTCAGATCGATTTTCAGGATATCCTTGGTATGACCGGCGCATTTGCGGATGAGGCATTCGGCAAGATGTTTATCCAACGAGGTTCCCAGGACTACATGAATAAGATGAATTTCCTGAATCTGAACGAAGTGGTGGAAGTTATCCTGAAGTATACGCTGTATAAGCGCTACGAGCAAACCGACGGTAATTTTGGTTGGTTGAATTAATGTCTTTATTCCTCAGATAATTCACTAAAGGGCGTATTCAAGCCCTTCAGGCTTGAGATTACTATAGTTTGTTTTCCCCGGGCTAAAGCCCAGGGCTACTAATATTCAAGCCCGCTGGGCTTGTTTCCTATCCACAAAGTCTTTTTGAAAAGGAATGGCTAATTGCTTAATAAATCCCGGAGGGATTTAACATTAATAGCCCCGAATGGAATTCGGGGTAGACAGAACACAAGCAATTGCAAGCCTGAAGGGCTTGAATAGATTCCCAAGCAATCCTGAGTATTCACCAGAGATTCCACTTCGTTCCATCTCTGATTATACGAGTTAATTTCCGTCTCATACTACGAGACTCAATTCCGTATTGGCCTAAAATGCAAGGATGTTTGAATTATCAAGAGATAAGCCCGAAGGGCTTTAACAGTAATAGCCCCGGGCTTCAGCCCGGGGATTAATATTAAGGATTTGCATAAGCCTGAAAGGCTTGAATAGACCCCTGAATAAAATGAGGCGATCCCCAGAGATTCCATTGTGTTTCATCTCTGATTATACGAGTTAATTTCCGTCTCATACTACGAGACTCAATTCCGTATTGGCCTAAAATGCAAGGATGTTTGAATTATCAAGAGATAAGCCCGAAGGGCTTTAACAGTAATAGCCCCGG
>Ga0209918_1000031_pt1 | contig 119900 bp, 98 predicted proteins | sample SalPonD_shore_MG_FD_185712 | JGI IMG/M metagenome (GOLD analysis project Ga0209918, IMG submission 185712) | Salt pond soil microbial communities from South San Francisco under conditions of wetland restoration - Salt Pond MetaG... | ecosystem: Environmental > Aquatic > Marine > Intertidal zone...
GGTCATGGCCAGGTAGACGTCGGCGAGGAGTTCCGCGTCCAGCAGCGCGCCGTGCAACTCCCGGCCGGAGTTGTCGATCTCGTACCGCCGGCAGAGCGCGTCCAGGCTGTTGCGCTGGCCCGGGTGCAGCCGGCGCGCGAGCGCCAGCGAGTCGGTCACCCCGTCGCACTGCGCGGATATGGGCTCGATGCCCAGGCGTGCCAGCTCGGCGTCGAGAAAGCCTACGTCGAACGGCGCGTTGTGAATGATCAGCTCGGCCCCACGCACGAACTCGAGGAACGACTCCGCCACGTTCGCGAATACCGGCTTGTCCGCCAGGTGCTCGTTCGAGATGCCGTGCACCTCGATCGCGCCTTCCTCGATGTCACGCTCCGGGTTGATGTAATGATGGTACCGGTTGCCCGTGTGCCGGCGGTGGAGCAGCTCCACGCACCCGATCTCGATGATCCGGTGCCCCTCCTGCGCCTCCAGGCCCGTGGTCTCGGTGTCCAGTACGACCTGTCGCATGTTCATGCCCGACCCCGGTCGATCGCCTCGTTGGCCAGCGCATCGGCCCGCTCGTTGCCATCGTGGCCCGCGTGCCCGCGCACCCAGCGCCAGTCCACCCGGTGGCGCTCCAGGGCGCGGTCCAGGCGCTGCCAGAGGTCAACGTTGGCCACCGGCTTGCGGGCTGCCGTGCGCCAGCCCCGCCGCTTCCAGTTATCCATCCACTCGGTCACGCCCTTCATGACGTACTGCGAGTCGGTGACGATCCGCACCTCGGACGGCCGGCGCAGGGCCTCGAGCCCGTTGATTACCGCCGTCAGCTCCATGCGGTTGTTCGTGGTGTCCTTCTCGTAGCCGTTGAGCTCCTTCTCGCGGCCGTCGTGGCTGAGCACGGCGGCCCAGCCACCGGGCCCCGGATTGCCGCGACAGGCACCGTCGGTATAGAGGATCACCGGTTCCGCCATTGAGTCTCTCCGTAGTGTGTGGGTCTCACGGCCCCGCGCACGCGCATGGGCTCGGAACGCTGCCAGCCGGCCGGTATCGGGTTCAACGGGATCGACTGTTTCCGGGCAAGCAGCAGGAACACGCCGCCGCATCGCGGCGCCAGGCCCAGTGCGCGCTCCATGACGGCCATGCGCTGGCGCAGGCGCGGATGCTGGACGGGGGGGCGCACCCAAAGCGTCTCGCGGTGACTGGACCGCAACCCGAGGAGCCGGAACCAGTCGTCGAGCCGGGCGGGGCTGTAGAACCGTCCCCGCCACGGGATCGCGCGTGCGCCCACCAGGCGACGCACGCCGAACAGGCTCCACGGATTGAAGCCGACGGACAGAACGTGACCGTCGAGCGCGAGCACGCGATCGACCTCGCGCAGCATGGCGTGCGGGTCCTCGCAGAACTCCAGGGCGTGACACAGCAGCACGAGACCGACGGAACGGCTCGCCAGCGGCAGGTGGATCGGGTACGCGCGCATGCCGTCGGCGCCGTCGCCGGTCACGTGGATCCGGTGCACCAGGCCGCGCCCGGCGAGCAGGTCCACGCCCCGCTGCGTACCGCCGATCTGCACGCAATGAAGCGCGTAGAGGTCCCGCAGGACCGCTTCGATGCGCGAGGCAACGCGGGCGTGAAGCTCGCTGCCCAGGCTGGTGGCGTACCAGGTCCGCAGGGCCGACTGAGCCTCCGTCCAGCTGCCGGTATATGGCTTGAGCACGGCACCCTTCCGAAGGTCCTGCAACCGGTGCCGCGATTATATCGCGACCCGCGCCGGGCCGCAGCGGTGCCACTGGGCGGTCCGGGCACGCCGGTTGCTTTCAATTCGGGCAATCGGTACTTTCGTCCAACGCCGGGACGCCGCACGACCGTCCCGGGTCCCCAGTCGGCCGAGCCTCGCACGGCGATGGCCGCGAACGATGGAACACGGATTTCCGGGCCGCGCCCAATCATGACCCAAGCCGTCACCACCCAGGAGCTCGCGCGGTTCGTCCCGCTGAACGCGCTCAGCCCCGACCACCTCAAGGAGCTGTCCCGGAAATCGCGACGCCTGGACGTCGCGGCGGGTCGCTACCTGTTTCGCAACGGCGAGCGTACCGCGGCCCAGCTGTTCCTTCTCGACGGCACGGTGGAGCTGATTGGCCAGGACGGCGTCGAGCAGACGCTCGAGGGCGGCTCGAGCGCCGCGTGCAACGCGATCGACCCCAGTGGCGCGAAGGTGCAGGCAGCGCGCGCACGCACGAACGTCGTCGCCGTATCCGTGGACCGCGACCTGCTCGACCTCATGCTCACCTGGGACCAGACGGGCAGCTACCGGGTCGAGGAGCTGGGCGAGGAAGCGAGCGCCGACGAGGGCGACTGGATGACGCGCCTGCTCCAGACGGACTGCTTCCGCCGAATTCCGCCGGCGAACATCCAGGCGATCTTCATGCGCATGGAGCCCGTGCGCTTCGAGACGGGCGAAGTGGTGATCCGCCAGGGCGAGGCGGGCGACTACTTCTACATCATCCGCGACGGCCGCTGCCTGGTCACGCGATCGACCCCGGCGAAACCGGACGGCGTGCGCCTCGCCGAGCTGGGCGCCGGCGACAGTTTCGGCGAGGAGGCGCTCATCTCCGAGAAGGAGCGCAACGCGACCATCACGATGCTGGTCAGCGGCACCCTGATGCGGATGTCGAAAGAGGATTTCAACGGCCTGCTGAACGAGCCCCTGCTCGAGTGGCTGGAGTACGACGATGCCCGGGACGCAGTGGACGCCGGGGCCCGCTGGATCGATGTCCGGCTGCCAGGCGAATACGAGAGCGGCCACATTGCCGGGGCCGTGAACCTGCCCCTCTTCTTCCTGCGGATGAAGGCACAGAAGCTCGATCCGCAGACGTCCTACGTCGTCTATTGCGACAGCGGTCGCCGCAGTTCCGCCGCCTCGTTCCTGCTCAGCGAACGGGGCTTCGACGTGAAGGTGTTGCAGGGTGGGCTGGCCCACGTGCCGCCCGAGGCCGTCGAGACCGGCGCAGCGGGGCAGCAGGGCTGAGGTCGCGCGGCATCGGCCACGCCAGCGCGTGCCGTCACGAATGCGAAGCGCCCTGCGCGGCGCCACGCCCGACCCGGTACCCCGGGATCCGGGCAGGATCGACCGTATCGATCTGCTCCGCCGAGAGAAATCGCTCGGCGTACTCCCGATAGACCTCCTCGTCGATGAACACGTCGAACAGATCCGGGTCGATGTGTCCGTCCACGCACATGTGCCCCATGATCTCGAGACATTCCGAGAGCGTCTTGGCCCGCTTGTACGGGCGGTCCGCCGCGCTCAGCGCCTCGAAGACATCGGCGATTGCCATGACCCGCGCCGGCACTGACATCTGCTCCCGGACGAGCCCGTTCGGATAGCCCTTCCCGTCGACGCGTTCGTGGTGGCCCGCCGCGTACTCGGTCACGTTGCGCAGCGTCCGGGGAAATGGCAATTGCTCGAGCATGTTGATCGTCGCGACGACATGGTGCTGGATGATCGCGCGCTCGTCGTCGTTCAGCGTGCCCCGGCCGATCTCCAGGTTCGCGACCTCGTCGTCCGTGAGCAGTGGCCGGCGGGCACCCGCGGCGTCGACCCACTCGCGCGCGGCGATCGCCCGGATGCGCCGGCGATCCTCGTCGCGCATCGACTCGGCCCCGAGATTCACGCGCCGCAGGAACGCGAGGTCGTCCTCCAGGGCGGCGAGCGCGGCATCCCGCTCCGCGGCCAGCCCCGCCGCGCCATCCGCCCCGGCCTCGACCACGCGCTGCGCATACTCCATTTCCGCGCGTGCCCGGCAGGCGGCGAAGCGCGTGGCGATCTCCTCGATGCGGTCGTGGATGGTCTCGAGCTTTGTCGACTTGTCCATCACGTACTCGGGCGTCGTCACCTTTCCGCAATCGTGCAACCAGCCCGCCAGGTGCAGGGCATAGCGGTCGTCGTCACTCATGCGGAACGGCGCCATGGGCCCCCGATGCACCCGGTGCACGGCGTCGGCGAGCATCATGGTGAGCTCGGGCACGCGACGGCAGTGCGCACCGGTGTAGGGCGATTTTTCGTCGATCGCCTCGGCGATGAGGCGCACGAAGGATTCGAAGAGCTCGCGCAGGTCGTCGACGAGGCGCTTGTTGGTAAGCGCGATCGCGGCCTGCGAAGCCAGCGATTCGGCGAGCTGGCGGGCGGCGCCCGAGAACGGTACGACGTTGCCGTCTTCGATGGCGTTGATCAGCTGGAGCACGCCGATCACGGTGTTCTCGTGATTGCGCATCGGGACCGTGAGCAACGACTGGGTACGATACCCAGTACGGCGGTCGAACGCGCGCGTGCCGGTGAAATCGTACCCGTCGGCATGGTAGGCGTCGGAGATGTTGATGGTCGTCTCGTGGAGCACGCAGTTCGTGACGACCATGCTCGCGTTCGGTTCGCCGTCCACCTCGAGCGGGAGAGGTTCGAACGGGATCGGCTCGCCGGCAATGCCGCCGAGCTCGATGCCGAGCGAGTCGGTGCTCATGATCTCGAACGCGATCGTGCGGTCGTCGCGCACGAGGTAGAGGGTTCCGCCATCGGCGGCGGTCAGGTCCTTGGCGCTGCGCAGAATCCGCTCGAGCAATCGACCGGTATCGCGCTCGGCCGACAACGCAACGCCGATCGCGTTGAGACGCTCGATGCGTTTGAGCAGTTCCTCCATACGGCTAGGCGCGCACTCGGGTTTGCGGCGGCACTCGAAGGACGTGGCGGCGCCGCGCGCGGGTGATGGCGCGCCCGGTCACACCGTGGGTGCATGACACGCCCCCGCAGTGCGCCGCGTCACCGCCGTGGCGGATCCTGGTCCCCACGAATGCTTCCCGTCTTCCGGCTGGCACCGGGCGACGTCGGTCGCTGCAGCATAGCACAGCGCGCCACCCGCACCGAGTCCGGGGCCCGCCGCGCCGCCGCGGGAAATGCCTGCCGAATGTGGCTTTGAGCGCGCGAGGGGCGGTAGTATGATCGCCGCGGGGGCCGCGGCGCTTGGGGATTGCATGAAACGGAGGTTCTGGAAGTCCGACTGGTTCGTCGGCCTGCTGGTCAGTCTGCTCTTCGTCATCGCCTCCGGCACCACACTGCTGCAGGGGCTCGAGCGCAGCGCCTACGACTGGGGCGTGCGCGGAGCCGACGCGAAGCCCAGCGATCGCGTGGCCGTCATTGCGATCGACGACGAAAGCATCGCCAATCTGGGCCGCTGGCCGTGGTCGCGCGACCTGCACGCGCGCATGATCGAAAAGCTGGCGGCAGGCGGCGCCGACGCCATCGGCTACACCGTGCTGTTCCTCGAGCCGCAGGTCGATCCGGGCCTCACCTACATCCGCGACGCCCTCGAGTACTATCGGAACCAGTCCCTCGGGGACCTTCCCTCCCAGATCGACGACCCCAAGGCTTCGTCCCGGGCCCGGAACGAGCTGGGCACGCTCCGGGGCCGGCTGGTGAGCGCCGAGCAGGAACTCGATACCGATCGCAAGCTGGCCCGGGCGATCGGCGATGCAGGCAACGTCGTCCTGGGCATGCCCTTCCGGCTCGGCGTGCCCCTGGGCAAGCCCGATTCCGAACTGCCGCCGTACGTGCGCCGCAACGTCATCTCCAACGTGGCCGTGCCCGAATCCGGCATGCCCCGGTTCGTCGGGCTGCCCGCCACCGGCGCGCTCGCACCGATCGGGTCGCTCGGCAAGGTCGCCGCCGGCATCGGTCACCTGAACTTCAACGCGGACGTTGACGGCAGCGTACGCTCCGAGGCCCTGGTCGTCGATTACTTCGGCGACTACTACCCGTCGCTCTCGCTGCTCCTCGCGGCGCGCGGCCTCAACCTCGACAACGGCGATATCACCATCCAGCCCGATCGGGGCGTACGACTCGGCGGTCTCGAGATCGGTACCGATCGCGCGCTGCAGATGCACACGTTCTTCTACGACAACGGCCCCGACGGAAAACCGGCGTTCCCGGTCGACTCGTTCTACGATGTACTCTCGGGTCGAATACCCGCGAGCAAGTACAAGAACAAGATCGTGCTCATCGGCGCGACGGCGGCCGGTGTGGGCGACGCGCAGGTCACCCCGATCAGCGCTTCCATGCCGCCGGTCCTCACGCTGGCGCACGCCGTGTCGAGCATTCTCCAGCAGGACTTCTTCATCTCGCCCGAGTGGGCGACCTGGGCCAAGCTCGGGGCCTTTCTGCTGATTGCGCTCTATCTCATGCTGGCCGTGCCGCGCCTCAAGGGCAGCACCTCCGCCGTCATCGCGATCGTGCTGCTCATCGCCCTCATGGCGACCCAGTACACCATGCTGACAAACCAGCACATGTGGGTGCAGCTCGCCTCGCCCGCCGCCCTGCTCCTGGTCGGCTACACGCTGCTGATGACGAAGCGCTTCCTGGCCACCGAACGTGGCAAGCTCCGCTCCGATGCCGAGTCGGCCGAGAGCAATCGCATGCTCGGACTCTCGTTCCAGAGCCAGGGCCAGCTCGACATGGCGTTCGAGAAGTACCGCAAGTGCCCGCTCGACGACTCGATGATGGAGGTCCTCTACAACCTCGCACTCGACTACGAGCGCAAGCGCCAATTCAACAAGGCCGGCAACGTATACGACTACATGGCCGGTCACGATCCGGGGTTCCGCGACATCGAGACCCGGCGAAAGCGTTCGAAGGCCATGGAGGAAACCGTGGTCCTCGGTGGCGCGCAGTCCTCTCCGGGCGGCACGATGGTCCTGGAAGGCGAGGGCGTGGAGAAACCCAAGCTCGGCCGGTACGACGTGGAAAAGGAAATCGGCAAGGGCGCGATGGGCACGGTGTACCAGGGACGCGATCCGAAGATCAACCGCGTCGTGGCCATCAAGACGCTCGCGCTGTCGCAGGAGTTCGAACAGGACGAGCTCGAGGACGTCAAGCAACGCTTCTTCCGCGAAGCCGAGACCGCTGGGCGTCTCAACCACCCCAATATCGTGACGATATACGATGCCGGTGAAGAGCACGATCTCGCCTACATCTCCATGGAATTCCTCAAGGGCCACGATCTGGCACGGTTCACCAAGGCCGGCAATCTTCTGTCTGCCGACCTGGTGCTGGAGCTGGGCGCGCGCATGGCCGAGGCCCTCGCCTACGCACACGACAACAACGTCGTGCACCGCGACGTGAAGCCCGGGAACGTCATGTACGAGCCCGAGGGCGATGCGTTGAAGATCACCGACTTCGGCATCGCGCGCATCACGGATTCCAGTCGCACGAAGACCGGCATGGTCCTGGGCACGCCTTCGTACATGTCACCCGAGCAGCTCGCGGGCAAACGCGTCGACGGTCGATCGGATCTCTTCTCCCTGGGCGTGATGCTGTACCAGATGCTCACGGGTGCGCTGCCGTTCACCGCCGACAGCATGGCCACGCTGATGTATCGCATCGCCAACGAGCCGCACGGCAACGTCCGCGAGCTCCGGCAGGACCTGCCCGATTGCACGGTCGCGATCATCGACCGCGTACTCGAGAAGGATCCCGAGGCGCGCTTTGCGGACGGGCGCGAATTGGCGGCCGCACTGCGCCGCTGCGCCGAGGCCCTGGGCGCCCCCGGATGAGCACGGCCACAGCGCGGCGCATCGACCTGGGCACCCGCCTCCAGATAGCGGCGTTGAGCGACACCGGCCGCAGGCGGAACCACAATGAGGATCGTGTCGGCAGCGACGTGACCCGCGGAATTGCAGTGCTCGCGGACGGCATGGGCGGTCACAAGGGAGGCGAGGTCGCGAGTGGCCTGGCGGTCGAGACGCTCCTGGCCGAGCTCGTCGACAACCTCGAGCATCTCGACGACACGGATGACGATGCCGAAGGATTCACCGCCGAGAGCGCACTCGCGCGGAGGCTGATCGAGCGTTCGAACGCCATCATTCACGACACCGCGAAGAACCAGCCGCAGTACGAGGGCATGGGTACCACGCTCGCGCTGGCACTCTTCTATGACGATCGCCTGACCATTGCACACGTCGGCGACTCGCGCGTGTATCGCCTGCGCGACGATCGGCTGGAACAGATCACGCGCGACCACACGCTGCTGCAGGAACTGGTCGATCGGGGCTTCTATACCCCCGAGGAAGCGCGTGCGTCACTCAATCGCAACATCGTGACACGCGCCCTCGGTATCGAGGCGGAGGTAAAGGTCGATGTGCAGGAGGATATCGCCCTCCCCGGCGACATCTACCTGCTGTGCTCGGACGGACTCAACGACATGGTCGACGACGCGGCCATCCGCTTAACTCTCGCGGGGATTGGTGATAACCTCGAAACGGTTGCCCGGAGCCTCGTCGACCAGGCCAATGAGAATGGCGGGACCGACAACATCTCGGTCGTTCTCGTCCGTGTACTGAAGCCCTTCCCGAGCCGCCGAAGCTGGTTCCAGCGGTTCGCCGACTGGTTTCAATAACCGAGCAGAAGCGGCATGGAACTGTCATGGCCAAGCTCACAGTAAGCTTCAACGACGAGGTCGTGGCCGAGTACGAGCTCGACAAGGAGCAGATGACGATCGGCCGCAAGCCCGACAACGACATCCAGATCGACAACATGGCGGTCAGCGGACGTCACGCGCGCATTCTCACCATTCTCAACGATTCGTTTCTCGAGGATCAGAACAGCACCAACGGCACGTACGTCAACGGTGCTCTCGTCAAGAAACACGCGTTGCAGAACGGTGACGTCATCACCATCGGCAAGCACCGCCTGGCGTACGAGAACCTGGAGGCCTCGCGCGGTGGCGACGACTTCGACCGCACGGTGATCATCCGTCCGGACACCGCGGGCATGCCGGAGAACACCGGCAGCCAGTCGCTGGACGAGTCAGTGGGCAAGCTGGGGGCCGAGCTCGTCGCAGAAAGCGAAAAGCGCGCCTCGGAGCCACCGAAGAAGGCGCGGCTGCGCGTGGTCAGCGGCACGAACGCCGGGAAGGAGCTCGAGCTCACGAAGGCCCTGACGACCCTGGGCAAACCTGGTGTGCAGGTAGCCGCGATCACGCGACGGGCGCAGGGATTTTTCCTCATCCAGGTCGAGGGACGCGACGGCTCGCATCCGACGGTGAACGGTGAGGCCGTCGGTAGCGAGGCGGTACCGCTCGAGCACGAGGCCGTACTCGAGGTAGCGGGCGTCAAGATGGAGTTCCTCGTCGACTGACCGGCACGCGCGCCGACATGGACATTGCGTGGTGCAAGCCGCACCCGGCCGGGGGGCCGCCTGTCGAATGCAGCCACTACGGTCGATCGTTCTTCTGACAGCCTTGATAATGCCGGTCGTCGTTCATGGCGCCGGCTCCGCCGACAACGCGAACGTGATGACCGAGGGCGAGTTTCTCGGCGAGCTGCCGACCGTGCTCACGGCCACGCGCCTCTCCCAGCCGGCCCTTGAGTCTCCCGTGTCGACCACCGTGATCACCCGCCACGAAATCGAGGCGTCGGGTGCGCGCGAAGTCGCCGAACTCTTCCGTCTTGTGCCTGGCTTCCAGGTCGGATACGCGCGCGCCAACAAGCCCGTGGTGACGTATCACGGGCTCGCAGACGACTTTGCGCGACGCCTTCAGGTCCTGGTCGACGGCCGCTCCGTCTACACGCCCATATTCGGCGGCGTGCTGTGGACCGCCCTGCCCGTCTCGGTACAGGATATCGATCGGATCGAGATCATCCGTGCGCCCAATGCAGCCAGCTACGGCCCCAACTCGTTCTCGGCCATCATCAACATCATCACGCGCCATTCCGCAAGCCAGACGGGTAGCACCGTCACCACCACCGTAGGCCAGCGCGGACAACGTGATGCCTTCGGCCGCATCTACGGGAACCTCGATGACTCGAGCTATCGCGTGTCCGTCGAGCACGAATCCGACGACGGATTCCGGAACCAGCCCGACGGCCGTTCCCTCACGCGCGTGAGCGGTCGCTACGATGCCACGCCGGGCGACCGCAACGAGATCCTGCTGAAAGCGGGGATCGAGTCGGGGCAACTGCGTCGCGGCCAGAACTCGGCACAGCCGGCTCAGGGAGAGACGAACGTGCCCCGTGACCAGGATATCGGCACCGGCTTCGCCCAGGCGAAGTGGACCCGGAACCTGGGACCGTCCCGGCACGTCTCGGTCCAGTACTACGTCAATTACAACCACTGGACCGACGACAAGCGTTTCGATTCGAGCAACGGGTTCGCCCTGCCGCCCTCTCTCGGAACGGTGCCGAATCCAAGCGTGCACGTCGACCAGAACGTGGAATCCGTCCGGCACGATGTCGAGCTCGTGTATACGTCCCGGGTTTCCAGCCATCTGCGCGTCGTCGCGGGGGCGGGCGCGCGCCAGGATTCCGTCACGTCCCGCTGGCTGTTCGGAACCGACACTCCCCAGGTGAACGATCTCTATCGCGCATTCGGGCATGCGGAGTACCAGGCGCGGCCCGGTACCACGCTGCACGCGGGGGCCCTCGTCGAGCACAACTCGCTTACCGGGACCGAGACATCCCCACGCATCGCACTCGTGCAGCGCACCGCACCGTATCAGCGCCTGCGGATGAGCATCTCCTACGCGACGCGCACACCCGCACTCTTCGAGCAACGACAGCATCGGTATTTCACGGTCTACAGCAACAACACACCGCTGTTCCGCTACGCGACCGATTACACGAACGGGGATCTGAAATCCGAGCGGATGCGCGCGATCGAGCTGGGGTATCGGATCGACCCGCCGGGTCGACACTGGGGACTCGATGCGAAGCTGTTCCGCGAGGATGTCGACCACCTGATCGTCGAGGTGCCCTCGACTGCGCCCTCCTCACCCATTCCACAGGTGCTCTCGAGCCCCTTCTCCGGATTCACCAACGGGTTTTCGGGCCGTGTGCACGGCGTGGAAGGCCAGGTCCAGCTCTATCCTGCACCCGGCATCGACCTGCGCATCTGGGCATCGCGCCTGTTCATCGATCACGTGAACGCCGTCAGCAACCGCGTACGGGATGATTACAAGGCGTCCATACCGCCCACCACCGCGGGACTCCTGGCAACGTACCAACTGTCGCCGAGTCGCACGCTCAGTCTCGACTATTACCACACCTCGCCCTTCAGCTGGGTGGACAACGGCGACACGACCCGCACCAATCGCCTGGACCTGCAGTACCGGGAGGACTGGCCCGAGCTGTCGCCGTCCGCATTCATCGCCGTGCGCCTGGACAACGTGCTCGGCAAATACTCCGAATACGACGACAGCAACGTGGTGGATACACGTGCCTCGCTCGAGCTCGGTACGACGTTCTGACGGTGTCAGTGCGCCGGTGACGGGGCCATGGGCGGCCCCGCGTCACGTGGTTCCGCGCGTCAGGCCGCCCCGGCCCGCGAAACGTCCCGGCACCCGCTCCCCCCCTTCGTTGGCCATCCCTCTGCTGCTGGCCGCGATCTGCGCGCTGTGGAGCGCAGGTGCAGCCGCCCTCGTCGTCGTCACGAGCGGTCACGACCGTGTGTACGGCGACGTCATCCAGGGCCTGCACGCCGGATTGCCCCCGGATACGCCGTTAGAGACGCGACTGGCCAGCGCGCCGGACCTGCCCGCCGGCGAAGATCCCGTGGTGGCCATCGGCACCCGGGCACTGGCCGCCGTCCTCCGCCAGGACACGGGGCGTCCCGTGCTCGCCGTGCTCGTACCACGCCAGAGCTTCGTCACCCTCGTTCAACGCGGCGGCAAGGGGCACGGCCCCGTCTCGGCCCTGTATCTGGATCAACCGCTGGACCGGCAACTGCGCGCCGCGCGCGCGGTCTTTCCCTCGCTCGATCGCGCGGGCGTCCTGCTCCATGACGATGCCACGGCGGCCGAGTATGCGGAGGACCCGAGCGCGGTACGGGAGCTGACCGTGGTCCACGTGAACAATGGACGCAATGCGATCCGTGCCGTCGGGTCGCTGGCCAAACGGATCGATTTCCTGATCGCCGTTCCCGATTCGCGCCTCTACAATCGCCGCACCATTCACGGCATCCTGCTCGGCAGCTACCGGCTGAATCTTCCCCTCATCGGGTACTCGCGCTCCGTGGTGCGTGCGGGGGCGCTGATCTCGACGTGGCTGCCGCCGAGACTGCATGGACGGGAAGCCGCCACGATGCTGGCCCCGTATCTCGACGGGCAGACCACGCGCTGGCCGATATCGACCTACACACGATCCTTCCGCATCGCGATCAACGTGCAGGTTGCCCGCTCGCTCCGCCTGGAACCTGCCATCCCGAACGCGACGCAGCGCACGTTCGACGCCGAAGCACCGATCCGATGAAGAACTGGAGCATCCAGCGCCGCGTCCTGTTCATCGCGCTTTTGCCGGCAGCCCTGATCGCGCTGGTGCTCTCCGCCTACCACGCCGAGACGCGGATGCATCAGGTTGAGACGACGACGCTCGACTATTCGCACTCCCTGGCGCGCCACCTCGCGCCACTATCGGAGTTCGGCGTCCTGTCCGGCAATCGGCGCATGCTGCAGTCGCTGGTCGAGTCCACGCTCCGCGAGAACCCGACGATCATCCGCGTCGCGATCCACGATCGCGACGGCCACACGCTGGCGCAGGCGGGTTCGCGCCCCGGCCGGCCGGCCACCGCCGGCGACGACGATTCCGGCCAGGAACTCATTGCCATCGCGCAACCCATCCGCCGTACCTTGATGGAAGGTACGGACACCATCGGCCCCAGCGACGCGCCGACGCTGGCCGAGGGAGAGGCCATCGGCCAGGTGCGCCTCTGGATCAGCCTGGCACCGGTCCGCCGCGAACAATCCGCCGTGCTGTATGAGAGCCTCGCCATCACGTTTCTCTCGCTGTTGCTCACCGCCATGCTCGCCGTGCGTATCGGCCGGGGCGTCACGCGTCCGGTGCAGCGCCTCACACGTACGGTCGAGCGCATCCGCGGCGGTGACCTCGGTGCCCGGCCACCCATGGAGTCGGGCGGCGAACTCGGTTCCCTCGAGCAGGGGATCGCCGAGATGGCCCGCGAGATCCAGCGCACACAGGCCTCGCTGCAGGACCGCGTGGACTCCGCCACGCGCGAACTGCAACACACCCTGTCCCAGCTCGAGGAGCGCAATGCGGCACTCGAGGAGGCCCGTCTGGACGCCGAAGCGGCGAGCGAGTTCAAGTCGCGCTTCCTGGCCAACGTGAGTCACGAGATTCGAACCCCGATGAATTCGGTCCTCGGATTCGCCGAGCTCCTCGAGCAGGCCGACCTGGACCCGATCCACGCCGACTATCTCGCCACAATTCACAACTCGGCGCAGGGGCTGCTGACCCTGCTGAACGGGATTCTCGACCTGTCCAAGGTGGAATCCGGGCGGATGGAGCTGGAGTACGCGGAGACCGACGTCAATGACCTCATGCTGGAGATTTTCCAGCTGCTGGCCCCGCAGTCTTTCCAGAAGGGTGTCGAATTCGTGGTCACGCCCATGGATCCGTCGCTCGCACGGGTGCGCGCCGATGCGGTTCGGCTCAAGCAGGTCCTGATCAATCTGGGCAGCAATGCGGTAAAGTTCACGCGCAGCGGATACGTGCACATGTCCGCGCAGGGCACGACCCGACCGGACGGCGACATTTCCATCACCTTCCGGGTGGAGGACACGGGCATCGGCATTCCGCACGCGGCGCAGGCCCGGCTGTTCCAGGCCTTCGCCCAGGGCGATCAGGTCCATCGGTCCGGGGAACGCACCACGAGTCCCGGGACCGGTCTTGGCCTGCACATCGCCAGCGAGATCGTCTTCCTGATGGATGGCTTCATCGAGTTCGAAAGCGAACCCGACGCGGGCTCCGTGTTCTGGTTCACCCTCGAGCTCGAGACTGGGCAGCGGGTCGAATCCACCCTGCCGGCGGATCTGCCGGCGCGCCGCGTACTGTATATCGACCCGACTCCCGGAACCGCCGACCTGTACCGTCCGTTGCTCGAGTACGGCGGCCTGGCGGTAGACGTCAATACCGAACCCCGCCGGGGCCGGCACGATGCAATCGTGGTCCATGTGCCGGCGGAGCGGGTGACCGAATGCGACATTCCCTCCGTCCCGTCGACACTCGCGGGCGCGGACCTGCCGGTCCTCGCATTCTGCTACGCATCTGCACCGGATGCCCGGCCGGCGGTCAGTGCCGCCGGCTATACCGCGATCCTCCCGAAGACACCCGACTTCGCGACGCTGCGCCGGGTGTTCGAGCGCACCCTGGGGGCCGCCCTGGGCGTACCCGTAGACCCGGCCCGCGAACTCCCCGCGCCATCCGGTCCGCGCGTCCGCGGACTGCGCGTGCTGGTCGTCGACGACCATCCCATCAACCTGAAGCTCATGCAGTCGTACCTCGCCGACACCGGGAACGCGGTCGTGGGTGTCGGCAGCAGCGAGGATGCCCTGTACGAGTGCGACCGGCAGACATACGACGCCATCCTCATGGATATCCACCTGCCGGGCCGCGACGGCGTCGAGACGGCACGCATCATTCGGGATTCGGCCGGCCTCAACGCCGACACGCCCATCATCGCCATCACCGCGGACGCCTTTGTGGACCAGAGCCGGCGCGCGCTCGAGGCGGGCTTCAACGACGCCCTGGTGAAGCCGGTCTCGCGCGACACGCTGATGACCAAGCTGGCGGAATGGTGCATCACGGGCGACGCGGCACCGGCCGATCCGAGCGGCACGTCCCCGGCAGGCCCGGACAGCGTGGCTGCCGAGACACCCGTCATCGACCCCGATGCGGCCATACGTCACGCGGGTGGGCGCCGGGACCTGGCGACCGAGCTCTTCGGAATCCTGTGCCGGACCCTGCCCGAGAGCCGGGAGCGCCTGGAGCGCGCTCGCGCCACCGCGGACACTGTGCAGGCACATGCCGCCGCGCACCGCCTGCGCGGTGCCGTCGCGTATTGCGGCGTACCGCGCCTGGAGGCGGCCCTGGCGGCGCTGGAAACCATTGCCCGGACCGATGAGGCATCGGCGCTCGAGCCGGCCATACGTCGTGCGTTCGTGGAGATCGACGCCGTGCTGGCGCACGAGGGGTGGCAGCCCCCGGGCTGACGATGGCCCGGTCCGTTGGCGCCGTCGCTAGGGAAGGTCCGATTAATCCATTGCGGTCGCGTCAGGCTTGCAAGGGCGGCATTGCACTCGCTTGAATCGACCCGCCAGACCTGCGCTCGCGCGCCTTGCAGAGCACCCGCACAGCCGTGCTGACACGTGACGAACTTGTGTCAAGGGGCACTAGCCGCCCCGCCCCCGGGCGATAACCACGAAGGCGACGATCGTGTCGCCCTCGTCCGAGAGGCTCACGTGAAGATCGTCCGCCGCGAGACTCGCCGCACGGTCCGCCGCCGCACCGGTCATGCGCAACCGCGGCGCACCGGATTCATCGTGGAATATCCCGATTTCGCGCAAGGCCGCGCTGGCACCGATGCCCGTTCCGAGCGCCTTCGCCGCGGCCTCCTTCACGGCGAAACGCTTTGCCAGCAATCGTGCAGGATCCGCCGCCCGACCGTACGCGTCTGCTTCCCACGGCGCGAGCAACCGCTCCGCAAGGCGTTCCCCGAAGCGGTCGTGCAGCCGCCGCAGGCGTCCCGCGTCGACGATGTCGACCCCGATCCCGACGATCATTCGCCGGCCCGTGCCTCGCGCATGAGCCGTTTCATCTCCCGCACCGCTTCCCGCAGGCCCGTGAACAGGCTCCGGGCAACGATCGCATGACCGATATTGAGCTCGTGAAGCCCCGGGATGGCGGCGACGGCCTGCACATTGTGGTAGTGCAGCCCGTGGCCGGCATTCGCGACCAGGCCGAGACGGCGCGCAGCGCCGATCGCATCGTGCACTGACGCAAGCTCCCGCCCCCGCACCGCGTCGTCCGCCGCATCCGCGTAGCGGCCCGTGTGGATCTCGATCGCACCCGCGCCCGCGCGCTTTGCGGCCTCGATCTGCTCCTCGGCCGGGTCGACGAACAGCGACACCCGGATCCCGGCTCCAGCGAGCTCCCGGCACACGCGCGTGATCCGCACCTCGTCCGCACACACGTCCAGACCCCCTTCGGTGGTCAGCTCCGCGCGCCGCTCCGGGACAATGCAACAGTCCTCCGGGAGGATTCGCCGCGCGATTCCGACCATCTCTTCGGTCGCGGCCATCTCCAGGTTCAGGCGGCACACCACGTGCTCGCGAACGCGCTCGACGTCGCGATCGTGGATGTGCCGGCGATCCTCGCGCAGGTGCATCGTGATCCCGTCGGCACCGGCCTCGGCAGCGGCGAACGCTGCGTGCAGCGGATCCGGATAGCGCGTGCCGCGCGCCTGGCGCAAGGTGGCGACGTGATCGATGTTCACACCGAGACGCACGAGTTCGGCCACGGATTCCACCTCCCGGATTCGATTGCCGCAAACGGTACCAGCAAGCGCAATGGCCCGCTATACCGAGCCCACGGATGCCGGTCCGGCCGTTGACGTACTCGACGCGCGTGCCAGCGGGCAGACCTTCTCTAGTGACCTCGGGTTGTTTCTGCTAAGGTCGCGGGCGAGGTTCCGCACGCGCACAACGGATCCCGAACAATAACGTGCCGACCCAACGCACCGTCCGCATCCTGCTGAGCCTGCTCCTCGTGGTGCCCTTCCTGCTCCACGCCACGGGTGCGGTACGGTTCGGCTTTCTTGATCAGCTCGAGAACCTCGCCTACGACGCGCGCCTCAACCTGACGCTGCCACACACGGTCGATCCCCGGGTCGTGATCGTGGACATCGACGAGGCAAGCCTGAGCCAGATCGGACGCTGGCCCTGGCCCCGCGACGTACTGGCGAAGATCGTCAACCGCCTCTTCGACGACTACCACGTCCGCGCACTCGGCTTCGATGTCGTCTTCGCCGAACATGACGACAGCTCCGGTCTCAAGGTCCTGCGCAATCTCGCCGAAGGACCCCTCGCGGACGACGCGGAGTTCCGTCAACAGCTGCAGCTCCTGACGCCCCGTCTCGATCGCGACCGCGTGTTCGCGCGGGCCCTCGATGGCCGCAATGTCGTGCTGGGGTATTTCTTCCGCAAGGAGGTGGACAACGGGGATGCGACGACCGGCGCCCTGCCCAGGCCCGTCGCCACCGCGACGCCGGCCGGCGAGCCGCAGGCGCTGCCCCTGTCCTCGCCGCAAGGCTATGGCGCCAACCTGGACGTGCTTCAGGAAAGCGCCGCCGGGGCAGGATTCTTCGACAACCCGCTCGTGAGTCGCGACGGCGTCTTCCGAAGGGTGCCGCTCGTGCAGCGTTACCATGGGCACCTGTACGAGCTCCTGGCACTGGCCACGGCGCGCGCCGCGCTCGGCTGGCCGCCGGTCAAGCTCGAGGTGGCACAGGAAGGCAACGACTACCGCGCCGTCGAGGCCGTCCATGTCGGCAAGCGACGCATTCCCGTCGACCGCCATGGCGCCGTGCTCGTGCCTTACCGTGGTCCCCAGGGCAGCTTTCCGTACGTGTCCGCCAAGGATGTCCTCAACGGCACCGCGGATCCGGATGTCCTGCGCGACCGGATCGTGCTGATGGGAGCCACGGCCGCCGGGCTTCTGGACCTGCGGTCCACGCCCGTGCAGAACATCTATCCCGGGGTCGAGGTACACGCGAACGTGATCTCCGGAATCCTGGACCAGCGCATCAAGCAGCGGCCGGCCTATCTCATCGGCTACGAATTCGTGCTGCTGGCGGTCATCGGGCTGCTGATGACGTTCGCGCTGCCGTTGCTGTCACCGGTATGGCTCTCGACGGCCACACTGGGCATCGTGACGACCGTGATCGCCGGCAACATGGCCGCCTGGTCGTTCGGCGACCTCGTGCTGCCCGTCGCCAGTCCCCTCGTGCTGGCGGGCTGCCTGTTCGTCTTTCACGTGGCCTGGGGGTTCTTCATCCAGACCCGCGGCAAGCGCCAGCTCGCCCGCCTCTTCGGACAGTACATCCCGCCCGAGCTCGTCGACGAGATGGACCGGGACCCGGAGGAGATCTCGCTCGCGGGGGAGAGCCGCGAAATGACCGTCCTGTTCTCGGATGTGCGCGGATTCACGAGCATCTCCGAAAATCTCGAGCCCTCCGAGCTCACCCGCCTCATGAATGCGTTCCTGACGCCGATGACGCGCGTGATCCATCACCATCGCGGCACGATCGACAAGTACATGGGCGATGCCATCATGGCGTTCTGGGGGGCACCGCTCGACGACACGGACCACGCCCGCCACGCGCTGTACGCGGCACGCGAGATGGTCGCGACGCTGGACGAGCTCAAGCCCGAATTCGAGCGCAATGGATGGCCTCCGCTGGCCATCGGTGTCGGCCTCAATACCGGCGTCATGAACGTCGGCAACATGGGATCCGAGTTCCGCATGGCCTATACGGCGATGGGCGACGCCGTGAACCTGGGCTCGCGTCTCGAGGGACTCACGCGGACGTACGGCGTGCAGATGATCGTCAGCGAAGCGACCAAGCATGCGGTTCCCGAGTACCAGTACCGCGAGATCGACGTGGTGCGCGTGAAGGGCAAGGATCGCCCCGTCGCAATCTTCGAGCCCATTGCCCTGGTCGACGAGGTCGACCGCACGATGCGCCAGGTCCTGCGGCGCTACCACGGCGCACTGGAACGCTACCGGACGTGTGACTGGGACGGCGCCGAGCGCGAGCTCTTCTCGCTGGCGCGCGAGTATCCGGACGAGCCGCTCTACGCCATGTATCTCGATCGGATCATGTACTTCCGCAACAACCCGCCACCCGATGACTGGGACGGCGTGTTCACGCACAGTCTCAAGTAGGATCGACCGCCACGCGTTCGGCCGCGGCCCCGCTGAGCGCCTCGGCACTCGCCCGGTATTCGAGCGCCGCGGCGAGCAGGCGGCGCGTGTAGTCGTAGCGGGGACGATCAAACACCTCCCGGGTATCGCCCGCTTCCACGATCCGGCCCTCGTGCATCACCGCGACCCGATGCGCAATCGAACGGATCACGGCCAGGTCGTGGCTGATGAAGAGATAGCTCATGCCGTGGCGTTCCTGCAGATCCCGCAGCAGACGCAGCACCTGCTTCTGGACCGAGGCATCCAGCGCGCTCGTCGGCTCGTCCAGCACGAGCAGTCTCGGTTCCAGCACCAGTGCCCGGGCAATGGCGATACGCTGGCGCTGGCCGCCGGAAAACTCGTGCGGATAGCGCCACATCATCGTCTCCTCGAGGCCAACCTCGGCCAGGGCCCGCCGGATGCGCGCACGCCGCTGCTCGCGCCCGAGATCCGGATAGTGCACGCGCAGTCCCTCGCCCACGATTCCCTCGACCGTCAGTCGTGGTGACAGCGAGCCGTAAGGATCCTGGAAAACGACCTGGACTTCGCGGCGCAGACTGCGCAGCGCCTCGCCCCGGAGTTCCGTAATGCTGCGCCCGTCGAAGCGCACCTCGCCCTCCGGGCGCTCCAGCATGAGCAGGCACCGCCCCAGGGTCGACTTCCCCGAGCCCGATTCCCCGACCACGCCGACGGTCTCGCCCTGGCCAACCGTGAGCGAGACGTCCTCCACCGCACGCACCTGCGACCGCACCCTCCGGAAGAACCCCCCGCGTATCGGAAAGTAACAACGGACATGCTCCAACTCGGCGAGTACGGCGCCGCTGCGCCGCTCGCCTTCGGGCACGAGCGGCTCCGGGCGACTCTCGACCAGCATCCGCGTGTAGGCTTCGCGTGGCCTCACGAACAGGGACTCGACATTGCCCTGCTCCACCACGCGCCCGTTGCGCATGACGTACGCCCGCGATGCGATACGCCGCACCAGGTTCAGGTCGTGCGTAATCAGCACGATTGCGAGACCCAGCTCCCGCTGCAGTCGGTCGAGCAGATCCAGGATCTGCGCCTGGATCGTGACATCGAGCGCCGTCGTCGGCTCGTCCGCGACCAGCAGGCGCGGTTCACATGCCAGCGACATCGCGATCATCGCGCGCTGGCGTTGTCCACCGGACAGCGTGTGGGGAAACGCATCGACCCTCTGCGCCGGGTGGTCGATCCCGGTGAGCTCGAGCAGCTCGATGGCCCGCCGGCGCGCCGCCGACCGGTCCATTCCGCGATGCACGATCAGCGGTTCGGCGATCTGTCGACCCACCGGAAACACGGGATTGAGCGAGCTCATCGGCTCCTGGAAGATCATCCCGATCTCGCTGCCGCGTACGCCACGCAGGACCCGCTCGCTGGCACCGAGCAACTCGCGCCCGCTGAACACCACGCGCCCGGCATATTCCGTATGGACCGAGTCGTGCAATCGAAGGATCGACAGCGCCGACACGGACTTGCCCGAGCCCGATTCGCCCACCAGCGCAATCTTCTCGCCACGATCGACCGAGAACGAGACGTCGTTGACGACGCGCGTACGGTCGCCCGGCGGTCCGAACGAGACCTGGAGGTTCTCGACCTGGAGCAGTTGCCCGGCCACCGATCAGCTCCGCCGCATGTCGTTGGCCTCGCGCAATCCCTCGCCGATGAAGATCAGCAGCATCAGCATGCCAACGAGTACGGCGAAGGTCGACAGCGAAATCCACCAGGCGTCCAGGTTGGCCTTGCCCTGCGACAGGAGCTCACCGAGACTCGGCGTGGACGGTGGTACGCCGAGGCCAAGGAAATCGAGGCTCGTCAGCGCAATCACGGCGCCACTGATCCGGAACGGCAGGAAGGTGATGACCGGGGTCAGGCCATTCGGCAGCAGGTGGCGCGTCATGATCGCCACGTTCCCGACGCCGAGTGCTCTCGCCGCGGTCACGTATTCCATGTTCCGCCCACGCAGGAACTCCGCACGCACGTAGTCGGCGAGGCCCATCCAGCCGAACAATGACAACAGGATGATCAGCAGCCAGATGCTCGGCTGGAAGATCGAGGCGAAGATGATCAGCAGGTACAGCTCGGGCAAGGCGTTCCACACCTCGGTGAAGCGCTGGAACAGCAGATCGAAGCGGCCTCCGAAGTATCCCTGGAGTCCGCCCAGCACGATGCCGATGCTCGTGGCAACGACCGTCAGACCGAGGGCGAACAGTACGGACAGGCGAAAGCCATAGACCAGCCGCGCCAGGATGTCCCGGCCACGGTCATCCGTGCCCAGGAGATTCTGGTCCGACGGCGGCGCCGGAAATGGCGCCTGCGTGTAGTACGAGATCGAATCGAAGTCGTGCGGAATCGGCGGATAGATCGCCCAGTTGCCATTTCCGGATAGCCGCTTCCGCATGAAGGGCGACGAGTAGTCCGGCTCGGTCTCGAAGACGCCGCCGAATGTCGTCTCCGGATACTGGACGAAGAGTGGGAAGTACAGGTGACCGTCGTACCGGACCACGATCGGCTCGTCATTGCACAGCACCTCGGCGAACAGGCTCAAACCGAATATGATCGCGAGGATCCACAGACTGTAGTACCCGCGCCGATTCGAACGGAACCGGTTCCACGCCCTGCGGGCAGGCGACAGCGGGGTCCTGGTTCCCGCCCCGTCCATCACTCGATGGCCTCGAACTGGATTCGGGGATCGATCAGCACGTAGCTCAGATCCGAGAGCAGCTTGCCGACCAGGCCGATGATGCTGAACATGTACAACGTACCGAGCACCACCGGGTAATCCCGCTGGATTACCGACTCGTAGGCGAGCAATCCGAGTCCGTCGAGCGAAAAGATCTTTTCGATCAGCAGCGCACCCGTGAAGAACGCACCGAGAAACGCCGCGGGGAATCCCGTCACCAGCGGGATCATTGCATTGCGGAAAACGTGACGGTACATCACGGCCCGCTCGTCCAGTCCCTTGGCCCGCGCCGTGATCACGTACTGCTTGCGGATCTCCTCGAGGAAGCTGTTCTTGGTCAGCATCGTCATGATCGCCAGGCTGCCGATCGACAGGCAGGTGATCGGCAGCACCATGTGCCAGAGGTAATCCAGGATCTGGTCGTACCAGGGAAATGCGGCCCAGCCGTCCGACACGAGTCCCCGCAGCGGGAACACGTCCAGGAAGCTGCCGCCGCCGAAAAGCACCAGCAGTACGATCGCCAGCACGAACCCGGGGATCGAGTACCCGACGAGCACCAGCGTGCTGCTCATCACGTCGAAGCGTGTGCCGTCGCGCACGGCCTTGGCGATTCCCAGCGGGATGCACACGAGATACGTGATCAGGAAGCTCCACATGCCGAGCGATACCGACACCGGAAGCTTGTCGACGATCAGCTGTACCACGGTGCGATTGTGGAAATACGAGTCGCCGAAGTCGAAGCGAAGGTAATTCCCGATCATGTCGAAGAAACGCACGTAGACCGGCTTGTCGAACCCATAGAACGCACGCAGCTGGTCCACCATTTCCGGGTCCAGACCCTTCTGACCCTGGTAGAGGCCACCGCCGCCGCTGCCGACCTCGCCCTGCGCCGCGTGCCCCTGCAGCTGATGGATCAACTGTTCCACCGGGCCGCCCGGCACGAACTGCGTGACGATGAACGTAATCAGCATGATGCCGAACAGCGTCGGGATCATGAGCAGGATGCGCTTGACGATGTATGCGGCCATGTCAGTCGCCCGCTCGGGGAACCCGTTGCCGCGTCACGGCCCCGGAGATCGCAATCGCCGGAATGGCGCCCGATCCCGGCTCGCGGCGGCGTTGCGCCGACCGCCCCGCGCGGTGCGTGCCCGGGGCGACGGCACCGATGCCAGCGCCGTCGCGAATCATTGGCCCGAGCTCCCATTGATCCACCACGACTCGAGCATCCAGTCGTCGGCCTGGTAGAATTTCGGAAGCGTATCCGGGATCCCGAACCGGTCGCGGTACGCGACGCGATGGTAGTCGATGAACCAGTTCGGCACCATGTACTGACCGTACATCAAGACCCGGTCCAGCGCACGCGCCGCGGCCACCAGGTGGTCGCGGTCGCGCGCGTAGATCACCTCGTCGATCAGTGCATCGACCGCGGGGTCGCTGATCCCCGCATAATTGAGCGAACCTTCACGGTTGGCCGCCTCCGAATGAAACATCGAACGCAGCTCGTTGCCGGGCGACTGCGACTGCGTGTACCGCATGACCGCCATGTCGAAGTTGAACGAACGCATCTGCTGCTGGTACAGGGAGGTGTCCACCGTTCGGTACCGAGGCTGGATCCCGAGGCGCTCGAGATTGCGGAAGAACGGCGCCAGGATGCGTTCGAAGCCCTCCTGCGCCAGCAGGAAATCGAAACGGAAGGGGCGCCCGTCCTTGTTGCGCAACACGCCGTTGTCGTCGATCTTCCACCCGGCCTCCCGAAGGAGCTTGTGCGCCTGTACCAGGTTCTCGCGCAGGGTATGCGGCGGCGACGTCGTCGGAGGCCTGACGGTCGGCCCGAACACGCCGTCCGGTACCACGTCGCGGTGCTTGTCCAGGATGGCACGGACCTCGCCCTTGGGCGGACCATCCCGGGCGGCGAGCTCGCTGTTGCTGAAGTAGCTGTAGCAGCGCTCGTACTGGCCGTAGAACAGGTGGTGGTTCGACCAGGGGAAGTCGAATGCGAGATTGATCGCCCGACGTACCCGGCGATCCCGGAACAGGGGCTTGCGCAGGTTGAACAGGAAGCCCTGGATACCCTCGTCGTTCCCGTGCGGGAGCTTGCGGCGAACAATCTTGCCGCTGCGGAATGCCGGACCATCGTACTCCCGGGCCCAGCGCTTCGAGTGGTTTTCCACGTGAAAGTCGAACTCGCCTGCCTTGAATGCCTCGAATGCAACGGTCAGGTCTCGGTAATACTCGTAGGTGATCCGCTTGAAGTTGTACGTACCCTTCCGGACATTGAGATCGTTGGCCCAGTAGTCCGGGTTGCGCTTGTACGTGATCGACTTCCCGAAGGAATATTTCTCGATCGTGTAGGGGCCGCTCGCGATGGGGCGCTCGTTGGTGACCTTGTTGAACGGACGATCGCCGATCCACTTGTGCGAGAACACCGGCAACTCGGCCGCAATCAGGTGCAACTCCGGATTCCTGCGCGCGAACTCGAAACGCACGGTCCGCTTGCCCACGACGACCGCCCGCTTGATGTCCTGCCAGTAGAGGCGGTACTGGGGATGGGCATTCGGGCCCGTGAGCAGGTCGAACGACGCCTTGACGTCGCGCGCGAGTACCGGGTCCCCGTTCGAGAACCGGGCGTCCGGGTTGAGATGGAAGGTCACCGACATGCCGTCGTCCGCAACCTGGATGTCGTCCGCCAGCAGACCGTACATGCTGAAAGGTTCGTCCTTGCTGCGAACCATGAGCGGTTCGAACACCAATTGCTCCAGACCGGCCGCCGACAGTGACTTGAGCAGGTACGGGTTCAGGGAATCGTAGGTTCCGAATGCGGACAGTGTGACGTGCCCACCGCGCGGCGCGTCCGGATTCACGTAATCGAAATGGTCGAATCCCCTGGGATACCTGGGCTGGTAGCCCAGCGCCATCGCGTAACGTGCCTGGACTGTCACGGGCAGCAGCAACGCGCAGGCAATGCACAGCAGGACCGGGATGCGGGGAGATCGAGGCATGTGGAGCGGCGGTCCTCCAGTCGGTCTGCACGGTTCGGAACCCGCACGCCGACCCCCACGAGGCCGGCGCCGGCCGACATTCGAAAGCCGTCTCGGCGGCAACCAGCGGCCGCCCACGGTGGTGGATCGTCGCGCGGGTGCCTGTGATCCGCAGCTGGGGGAACGCGACATCCGCGGCGCGCCCGCGGGCCCATGCGGGCCGCGCCATGGCGTCACGGCGGGTCCGGTCTCCCCCGGGAATGCACCGGACACATTGCTTCGCCGCCCGCCGTGGCACCGCGACACGGACGCAGGTCCGATCAGGCGGGCTTTGTCAGCGTCAAGGCCAGTAGACTATTATTCGCCTGCCCTGAACACAACCGGGACCGATTCATGGCGTTTCTCGATGGCAAGAAGGCCCTGATCACCGGGGTCGCAAGCAAGCGGTCCATCGCCTGGGGCATAGCCCAGGCCATGCACGCGCAGGGCGCCGAGCTGGCGTTCACGTACCAGAACGCGCGCCTCGAGTCGCGTGTGCGGGAACTCGCCCAGCAGCTCGGGTCCGACTTTCTCATGCCCCTGGACGTAACGTCGGACGAGGAAATCGCGAACCTCGCGGCGGCAATCGGCGAACGCTGGGGCCACATTGATATCGTGGTCCACGCCATCGCGTACGCCCCGCGCGACCACCTCGAGGGCGACTACCTCGAACACCTCACGCGGGAAGGATTCTCACAGGCGCACGACGTGAGCGCGTACAGCTTCGCCGCCCTCGGCAAGGCCCTGCGTCCCCTGATGGCGGGGCGCGATGGCGCCCTGCTGACACTCAGCTATCTGGGCGCCGAGCGCGCGCTCCCGAATTACAACGTCATGGGCGTGGCGAAGGCGAGCCTGGAAGCCAACGTGCGCTACATGGCCTATGCGCTCGGCCCGGAGGGGATCCGGGTGAATGCCCTCTCTCCCGGCCCGATCCGCACGCTCGCAGCATCCGGCATTGGTGACTTCCGCAAGCTCCTGGAGCAGGCTGCGCAGACAGCGCCATTGCGGCGCAATGTCTCCATCGAGGACGTGGGCAACGCGGCTGCCTTCCTGTGCTCGGATCTCGCGCGCGGCATCACCGGCGAGGTAACCTACGTCGACGCGGGCTTCAACATCACCGCAACGGGATCCGGCCAGGCAAGGTCTGATTGATCCTTCGCGGCCGCGCTCGAGGCGATTCCGGCATCCTGGCCAGGCGCGGAGGCGGCCCGGTAGCCGACGCTACCGGACCGCGCCGCGACACCGCCGGGGCCAGAATCGGCCGAGCCCCAAGGGCGTACGCCCGCAATGGGTCCATCAGAATTGCCCTGAATCGGGTACGGGCGGTCGGCGCCGGGGGCGCCGACCGAACGCGCCCACGGCAGCAACGGGCCTGGTCCTGCTACTCGACTAGTCCTGCCGCTCGATCCGCTTTTCGTTCCGCTGGATATCGGCCGCCGATCGCAGGGCACCGATCCACGCCTCGAGCTCGGCCTGGGCCACCGACTGCTGCAGCTTCCCGCGCACATCCTTCACCGCATCGTCACCGACGTCGGGCAGGCGGACCCCGGACAGCACCACGACGGCACGATCGCCATCGCTCGTGTCCGTGGCCGTATACGTGCGGTCCACGTCGTGTGGCGGGGCCAGCCCGAACGCCTTCCGAAGCACCTGCGGATCCAGCTTGTCGCTGTCCTGCGAGACCCAGCCAGCATCGACGAACTTCGTTCCATCGTCCGCCAGGTCGCCGGGGACGGCTCCCTCGGCCAGGCGTTTCACGAGCACGTCCGACCAGGCGTGCAACGCGTCCATGACCTTCCGGGCGCGCAGTTTCTTGCGCACGACGTCACGTACCTGGTCGAAGGGCCTGGGTTGCGGATCACGGTGATCGATGACACGGATGACCGCCACGTGGTGCTTGCCGAGCTCCACGGGATCGCTGTTGCGCCGGTCGCCCAGCACCCCGCGGCTGAATGCCGCCTCGCGGACCTTCTTCCCGTCCGCAAGTCCCTGCCCCTGGTCACGCGAGAACCAGTCGCTCTGCTGCAACTGGAGGCCGGTGGCCTTCGCCGCGGGCTCGAGGCTGCCGGGATTCTCGTATGCCTTGTTCCGCAGCACTTCCACGCGATTGTAGAACAGACGCTCGGCCTTCTTCACCCGCAGCTGGTGCTCGATCTCGTCCCTGGCCTGTGCGAACGACTCGAGTTTCGGCTTGCGGATATCGAGCAGCTTGATGATGTGATACCCATATTTCGTGCGAACCGGATCACTCACGTCCCCCGGCTTCCCGAGGTCGAACAGCGCCTGCTCGAACGGTTTCACCATGGTATCGCGCGTGACGTACCCGAGGTCCCCGCCCTGGTCGGCGGACCCCGCGTCGTCCGAGTACTTCTTCGCCATCGCCGCGAAGTCGGCACCCTGCGCGATCTTCCGCCGAACGTCACGTGCCTCGGCGAGTGCCTTCTGCTGCTGCTCGTCCGACGCATCGGGGGCAACCTTGATCAGGATGTGCGCAGCCTTGCGGGCGACCTGCTGTCGATAGCGATCCTGGTTCGACTGATACTCGGCACGGACGTCCTGCTCGCTGACGTCGACCTGCTGGCTCAGGACGTCGAGGTCCAGGTCAAGGTATGCGATGCGGACCTGTTCCGGCGTCTCGAACTGATCCTTGTGCGCCTCGTAATACTGGTGGACGTCCTTGTCGTCGATGGAGATACCCTCCGCGACGGAGCCGCGATCGCGCTCGAGCACGGACACGTGCCGTTCCTGGGCCCGCAGGCGGGCCGCGTACCGCGCCTCGCCCGGCAGTACGAAGGCCGTTTTCGCCACGCCCTCGCGCAACTGCTCGAGCACGTAGCCCTGCTGTACCTGCGCCTCGTACTGTGCCGGCGTCATGCCGGCCTGCTTGAGCGTCTGCTGGTACAGGTCACGATCGAAGCTGCCGTTCTTCCGGAAGTACTTCTGCTGGCGAATCCGTGCGGCCAGGCTCCGCTTGTCGACGCGGAACCCCGCGTCCTGAGCCGTCTGGCGCAGCAACTCACGCGTGATGAGCTCGTTGAGAGCCTGCTCCCGCAGCATTTTTTCGGAGAAGGCCGACGGCAGCTTGCCACCGAAACGCTGCGTCAGCATCCGGCGGCGCTGCGATACGAGCTGCTCGAGCTGGTAGGACTGGATGTCCTGGCCGTTGACCTCGACGACGGTGTCCCCGCCCGGCCCGCTGACGTAGGACCCGATACCCCAGAGCACGAACGGGAGCGAGATGGCACCGACGATCGCGTAACCGAGCCAACGGGAATTTCGGAGACGATCACTGAATGACTGAAGCATGGTCGGCTGATGGCCAGCAGAGGATTTACGCCCGCATCGAAGCGTGGCCGGGCGAACGAAACGGGGCGCCTGCACGGCGCCCCGTCTGCATTCGGCGGATAATGGCGGAGCGGACGGGACTCGAACCCGCGACCCCCGGCGTGACAGGCCGGTATTCTAACCTGCTGAACTACCGCTCCGAATCCTGGTGGGTGCTGAGGGACTTGAACCCCCGACATTCGCCTTGTAAGGGCGACGCTCTCCCAACTGAGCTAAGCACCCGCGCGCGGGCGCGCTAGTTTACGTTATCTTTCAGCGCCTTGCCAGCCTTGAAACTCGGCACACGCGAGGCGCGGATATTGATCGTTTCGCCCGTTCGCGGGTTGCGACCCTGGCGTGCCTCACGCTGGCGGGTGAGAAAAGTACCGAACCCGACCAGGGACACCTGGTCACCCTTCTTCAGGGCATCGCCGATGACGTCCACCACGGCATCCACGGCCTTCTGCGCGGTGGCCTTGGGGATATCGGCATTCTGGGCAACAGCGTCAACGAATTCAGATTTGTTCATGAAGCAGTCCCTCAGCAGTTGTTCTGGTGGCGGGCGGGCAGATCGGTTCGAAGTATGTACCAGCCAACCTCATGCGCGCCACTCGGGCAGAATTCAGGCGACACGAATGATGTTCAGGAAATTCGCCCGGGCATGTGTGACCGCGCCACTCACCGCCCGGCAATCCGGATGCGCGGGCTTCCGGTTCCGAAACGCCTCCGGTTTATAGCAAGCGCTCTTTCTGGGTGTCAAACGACCCGGCCGGCCCGAAGGCCGGCCAGATCGCGTGCGGCCAAGTATACGGGAGGCCGGCGGTCCGTTGAAAGTATCCGTGCAGCGCTCAGTGATGGCGCACCGGTCCGGACTTGTCCGGCTCCTCGCCCTCGTCCCGCTGGCCGACGGCGGCGAGCTGGTCCGCCTGCTTCTCGGCTTCACTGAGCTCCTCCGCGGTGAGCGGCGCCGGCATCTTCTGCAGGGCGATCTCCAGGACCTCGTCGATCCACCGGACCGGCCGAATGTCCAGTGCCTGCCGGATGTTTTCCGGAATCTCGGACAAGTCCTTCCGATTCTCTTCGGGAATGATGACGGTCTTGAGCCCGCCCCGGTGCGCCGCAAGAAGCTTTTCCTTCAGGCCCCCGATCGGCAGCACTTCACCACGCAGCGTGATCTCACCGGTCATGCCGACGTCCGCCCGCACGGGAATTCCGGTCAGGGTGGACACCAGGGCCGTTGCCATGGCCACACCCGCGCTCGGTCCGTCCTTCGGCGTCGCGCCCTCCGGAACGTGGATATGGATGTCGCGCTTCTCGTGGAAACCCGGCCTCAGGCCGAGGCGTGGAGCCCGGCTGCGCACGACCGTCAGGGCCGCCTGCACGGATTCCTGCATCACGTCACCCAGTTGCCCGGTGTGCGTGAGCTTGCCCTTGCCGAACGGCATCACGGCCGACTCGACGTTGAGCAATTCGCCGCCGGTCTCGGTCCAGGCCAGTCCGGTCACCTGTCCCACCTGGTCCGATTCCTCGGCACGACCGTGGCGATAACGACGAACGCCGAGGTAGGACTCGAGTTCGTCGACGCCCACCGACACATTGCCACTACGGTCGCCACGCTGGACTTCCTTCACGACCTTGCGGCAGATCTTGGCGATCTCGCGCTCCAGGTTGCGCACGCCCGCCTCCCGCGTGTACATGCGCACGACCTCGCGTAGAACCGCTTCGTCGAGCTCCAGTTCCCCCTCGTGCAGACCGTTGTTCTTCATCTGCTTCGGCACGAGGTACTTCTGGGCAATGGCGACCTTCTCGTCCTCGGTATATCCGGGGATCCGGATGATCTCCATGCGGTCGAGCAGTGCCGGCGGGATGTTCAGCGTGTTGGACGTCGCCACGAACATCACCTGCGACAGGTCGAAATCGACCTCGAGGTAGTGGTCCTGGAACGTATGGTTCTGCTCGGGATCGAGCACCTCCAGCAACGCCGAAGCGGGATCGCCGCGGAAGTCCATCGACATCTTGTCGATCTCGTCGAGCAGGAACAGCGGATTCTTCTTCTTCACCCGGATCAGGGTCTGGATGATCTTGCCGGGCATGGAACCGATGTACGTACGGCGATGGCCACGGATTTCCGCCTCGTCACGCACGCCACCGAGCGACATGCGGCCGAACTTGCGATTGGTCGCGCGCGCAATCGACCGACCGATCGAGGTCTTGCCCACACCGGGCGGCCCGACGAGGCACAGGATGGGACCCTTGAGCTTCTTCACCCGCTGCTGCACGGCCAGGAACTCGAGAATCCGTTCCTTTACCTTCTCGAGGCCATAGTGATCCTCCTCGAGTATCTGCTCCGCGCGCCGCAGGTCGTGCTTGACCTGGGTGCGCCGGCTCCACGGAACGCTGGTGATCGTCTCTATATAGTTGCGCACGACCGACGCCTCGGCAGACATCGGTGACATCATGCGGAGCTTGGCGAGCTCGGCCTCGGCCTTTTCGCGCGGCTCCTTCGGCATGCGTGCCTTCTTGATGCGCTCGGCGAGCTCCTCGACCTCGTTGCCGGCATCGTCCAGCTCACCCATCTCCTTCTGAATGGCCTTCATCTGCTCGTTGAGGTAGTACTCGCGCTGGCTCTTCTCCATCTGCTGCTTGACGCGGCCGCGCAGCCGCTTCTCGATCTGCAGCAGATCGATCTCGCCCTCGATCAACGCCATCAACCGCTCGAGGCGTCCGCGCACATCGATCATCTCGAGCAGGTTCTGCTTCTCCTCGAGACGCAGCGACATGTGCGCCGCGATGGTATCCGCCATGCGCGACGCACTCTCGATGCCGGACACGGAGTTGAGAATCTCCTGCGGCACCTTCTTGTTCAGCTTCACGTACTGCTCGAAGACATTCGCCACCGAGCGCACGAGGACCTCGCGCTCCCGATCATCGTCGACCAATATCTCGTCGAGGATCTCGACCCCGGCGCTGAAGTAGTCGTCCTCTTCGGCGGCGAGGTCCGCCAGACGCGCCCGGCGTACGCCCTCGACGAGGACCTTGATGGTGCCGTCAGGAAGCTTCAGCAGCTGCAGGATCGTGGCGAGCGTACCGACCTCGTACACGTCGCCGCTGCCCGGATCGTCGACCTCGGCGCTCTTCTGGGCGACGAGCAGGATCTGCTTGCCGCCCGCCATCGCCGCGTCGAGCGCCCGGATGGACTTCTCCCGGCCGACGAACAGCGGTATGACCATGTGCGGGTATACCACCACGTCCCGAAGCGGCAGGACCGGGATCGGCTGGCCCTGCGCCGGCAGCGTCTGCTGGGTATCTTCGTCTCGTTCCACGGGGACTCCTGGACAGGGATCGGATCGGGTCGGCGGCATGCCGCCCGTCTCGGGGAAAGTGGGGGCGGCCGGGAGCCTTTCAAGCCCGCCGGCCAGTGGTGCGAGCGGTCACCGGGCCGCGGGCTATTCGTCCGAGGCGGCGCGCTTGTACTGACGGGTTTCCAGCGCCGCCTGGTCGCTCTCGCCCTCCTGGCCCTCGAGCAGCAGGTAAGGGGTCGCCTCGCCGCGGACCACGGCATCGTCGATGATGACGCGGCTTACCTTCTCGATGGAGGGCAGGTCGTACATCGTATCGAGCAGCACGCTTTCGATGATGGTGCGAAGGCCGCGGGCCCCGGTCTTGCGCTCCATCGCGCGCCGGGCGACCTCGTAGAGCGCCGACTCGCGCATCTCGAGCTCGCAACCCTCCATCTCGAACAGCTTGCCGTACTGCTTGACGATGGCGTTCTTGGGCTCTGTCAGGATTCGCACCAGGGCGTCCGCGTCCAGCTCCTCGAGCGTGGCGACCACCGGCAGACGCCCGACGAACTCGGGAATCAGGCCGTAGGAGATGAGATCCTCCGGTTCGACACCCTGCAGCACCTGGCCGACGTTGGGCCGCTCGTCCCGCGTCTTCACCTCGGCCGAGAACCCGACTCCGCCCGACTCGGAGCGATCGCGGATGATCTTCTCGAGCCCGGCGAACGCGCCGCCCACGATGAACAGCATGTTCGACGTGTCGACCTGGAGGAATTCCTGCTGCGGATGCTTGCGTCCACCCTGGGGCGGCACGGAGGCGATCGTTCCTTCCATGAGCTTCAGCAGCGCCTGCTGCACGCCCTCGCCGGACACGTCACGCGTGATGGACGGGTTGTCCGACTTGCGCGAGATCTTGTCGATCTCGTCGATGTAGACAATCCCGTTCTGCGCCTTCTCGACGTCGTAGTCGCACTTCTGCAGCAGCTTCTGGATGATGTTCTCGACGTCCTCGCCGACGTACCCGGCCTCGGTCAACGTGGTCGCGTCCGCAATCGTGAACGGGACGTTGAGCAGCCGCGCGAGCGTCTCGGCCAGAAGGGTCTTGCCGGACCCGGTGGGTCCGATGAGCAGGATGTTGCTCTTCGCCAGCTCGATCTCGTCCTTGGCCTGGCGGAACTCGAGCCGCTTGTAATGGTTGTACACCGCGACCGAGAGGACCTTCTTGGCCCGGCCCTGGCCGATGACGTAGTCGTCCAGGATCGCGTTGATCTCGCTGGGCTTCGGCAGGCGCGTCGTCGAGGCCCGTGTCGCGTCCTGCATCTCCTCACGGATGATGTCGTTGCACAGGTCGACGCACTCGTCGCAGATGAACACGGACGGGCCCGCAATCAGCTTGCGGACCTCGTGCTGGCTCTTGCCGCAGAACGAGCAGTACAGGAGCTTGCCGGAGTCCTGCTTGTCGTCGTGCTGGTCGGTCATGGGAGATGGGGTCCCGTCGGGACACGTGAAGTCACGGGTTCACAATGCCGATTTTAGGGGGGTTTTGCAAGCGCGCACGGGCCGCCCGGAGGCACCGTTCGACCCCTCCGGCGACCGCTCCCGGACGAACGGGGATCAGGCCTCGCCTTCCTTGTCGCGGTTGGCAACGACGCGGTCCACGATGCCGTATTCCACGGCCGCCTCCGCGCTCATGAAATAGTCGCGCTCGGTATCCTCGCGCACCTTCTCGATCGGCTGCCCGGAGTGCTTGGCCAGGATCTGGTTCAGGCGGTCCCGGGTGGCCAGGATCTCGCGCGCGTGGATGTCGATATCGGTCGCCTGACCCTGGTAGCCCCCCAGGGGCTGGTGGATCATCACCCGGGAGTGCGGCAGGATGTGCCGCTTGTCTTTGGTGCCCGCCGCCAGCAGGACCGCGCCCATGCTCGCAGCCTGGCCCACGCACAGGGTGTTCACGGACGGCTTGATGAACTGGATCGTGTCGTAGATCGACAGACCCGCCGTGACCGAGCCGCCGGGGGAGTTGATGTACAGCGAGATATCCTTGTCCGGATTCTCGGACTCGAGATACAGAAGCTGGGCCACCACCAGGTTGGCCACCTGGTCCTCGATCGGTCCCACCAGGAATACCACCCGCTCCTTGAGCAGGCGCGAGTAAATGTCGTACGAACGCTCCCCGCGCGGCGTCTGCTCGACGACGATCGGGACCAGGTTCATGGCTTGCTCGTCGGCCATCGTGCGCTCCTCAGCCGGTCACGGGTGCCCGCGTCACTGGGCGGGCGATCCCTGGGATTCTGGATTCATCACGGCATCGAACGTCGTTTCGGTCTCCGTTACCCGTGCCCGCTCGAGCACCCGGTCGACCACTGCGTCCTCGATCACCATGGCCTGGATGCCCTGGAGCATCTGGGGATTGCTGTAGTAGTACTGGACCACCTGCTGCGGATCCTCGTACGCGGACGCCATTTCCTCGACCCGCTCGCGCACCCGCTGCTCATCCGCCTCGATCCCCTCGCCGCGCACGAGCTCGGACAGGAGCAGGCCCAGGCGCACACGGCGCCGCGCCTCGTCTGCGAACAGCTCGTCGCCCAGCTGGGCTGCATCCATCTGCCCGCCGAGACGCTGCGACATCTGCTCGCGCAGCCGCCCGATCTCGTCCCGCACCAGGGCCTCCGGCACGTGGATCGGGTTGCGCTCGACCAGCGCGTCCATCACCTGCTGCTTCACGCGGGTGCGCAGCGTCTCGTTCAGCTCGCGCTCCATGTTCCGGCGCAGGCCGTCGCGCAATTCCTCGACGGAGCCGCTCTCGACCCCGAAGCCGCGCGCGAATTCCTCGTCGACCTCGGGCAGTCGGCCTTCCTGCACCGCCTTGGCCGTGACCTCGAACACGGCCGACTTGCCGGCCAGGGTCTCCGTGCCGTAGTCGTCGGGGAACGTGACCTCGACTTCGCGCGTCTCGCCGCTCCGGATTCCCTCGAGCTGGGACTCGAATCCCTCGATCATCCGTCCGGCACCGATCTCCACGGGCGTGTCCTGCCCGGAGCCGCCCTCGAAGGCCTCGCCGTCGATCCGCCCGACGAAGTCGATGACAACCTGATCGCCCTCGCCCGCGGGCCGATCGACCGCCTCGAACTGCTGCCGCTGCGCCCGCAGGGTCTCGAGCATGCGGTCCACGTCCGCATCGGTCACGGACGCCACGGGCTTCTCGACCTCGAGATCCTCGACCGGTGCCGGCTCGACCTCCGGGTAGACCTCGAAGGTGGCCGTGTAGGCCATCCCGGCCTCCGGCTGCTCGTCGGATGCGTCGATCTGCGGAGTGCCCGCCGGCTGCAGCTCTTCCTGCACCAGCGCCTCCTGCAGCGTCGACTGGACCAGCTCGCCGAGGACCTCGTTGCGCACCTGCCCGCCGAAACGGTCGCGCACCACGCGCAGCGGGACCTTGCCCGGGCGGAAGCCGTCGAGGCGAACGGTCTGCTGCAGCCGCTGCAGCCGCTGCTGGACGGCATCGTCAATGCGATCCGCGGGAATCTCGACCTTGAGCCGTCGCTCCAGGCCCTCGTTCTGCTCGACCGACACCTGCATCAGGGGGCACTCTCCGTGATCGGGTTCGCGATCGCCGGCTGTCGTCCGCGACCGCACACGTGGCGGGGCGCGCGAACATCCGCCCGCGGGCCCGTTTCGACTGGTGCGAAAGGAGAGACTCGAACTCTCACGGGGTTGCCCCCACTGGGACCTAAACCCAGCGCGTCTACCGGTTCCGCCACTTTCGCACGGTTGCCGCGCCTGCGCGGCAACCGTCCATTATACAAAACGGCCGCCCCGACCGGGACAGCCGCCATCCCGGAGCCTGCCATCGGCAGGTTCCGTGCCAGTATGGTGGGCCGTGAAGGACTCGAACCTTCAACCTACTGATTAAGAGTCAGCTGCTCTACCAATTGAGCTAACGGCCCGCGTTGCAACGGCGGGGCCCGGACAGCGCGCAAGCGCCGTGTCGAACCCCGTCACAGGGCAAATGGGGTGAGCGATGGGACTCGAACCCACGACAACCGGAATCACAATCCGGGGCTCTACCAACTGAGCTACGCCCACCAGCACTACTTGAAAACCGCCCGCCCGCAGCCGGCGGACACGGCGGTTCCGATCTGGCGCGCCCGGCAGGACTCGAACCTGCTACCCTCGGCTTAGAAGGCCGATGCTCTATCCTGATGAGCTACGGGCGCCGATCGCCCCCGGACACACTCGCGGCCAGACACCGCAGCGCACCCAGCATGGTTCTATGGTCGGGGCAGAGGGATTCGAACCCCCGACCCTCGGCTCCCAAAGCCGATGCGCTACCAGGCTGCGCTATGCCCCGACGCCGAACCGTGTCGGGCTCGGGCGCAGGCGCGAGAGTCTAAGCAAACCCCCATGGGCCGTCAATCGGAGGCACACGCCTGCAGGCGCTCATGGAACAGCTCGCGCGGAACGAGCGGCACCACGGCCGTGAGCTCCGGTCCCTCGACCGCGCCCGTGATGGCGGCACGCAACGGGCGGAACAGCCCCCGGCCGCGCCTGCCCGAGGCCTGGCCCACTGCGCGGGCCCAGGCCCGGAAGTCCGCGTGCGGATCCGGCGTCTCCACGGCGAGCGCCGCCCGGAAAAACCCCGGGCCGGCCGCGGCGATCTCGGCGCGCGCATCCCCATCGGGCACGGCCGCGGGATCGAACAGCGCCCGTGCCCAGTGCCAGGCATCATCGGGCAGACGCACGTTCGCCCGCACGGCCGCAACGAACGTGGCGCCGTCCACCGGCAGCGGCGGTGCGTCCGCCGGCGCCGTCGCTTCGAGCCAGTCCCACAGCGCGCGGTCGTCCAGGCCATCGAGCGCCCGATCCTGCCAGCCATCGAGTGCCCGCGGATCGTGACGACCGGAGGAGCGTGCGACCCGGGTCGGCTCGAAGTCGCGCGCGAGCGCGTCTGCCGTCGCAAGCTGCTCCGTCCCCGGCGTGTACCCGATCCGCGCCAGGTGGTTCACGATCGCCTCCGGGCGGTACCCCGCGTCGCGAAGATCGGCGACCGAGGCCGCACCGTGGCGTTTCGACAGGGGGCGATCGTCCTCACCCAGGATCAGCGGGAAATGGCCGTAGGCGGGGACCCGCAGCGCCAGCGTCTCGAGCACCAGGACCTGCCGGGGCGTGTTGCTCAGGTGGTCTTCGCCGCGCAGGACATGAGTGATGTCCATCAGGGCGTCATCGACGGCGTTCGCGAAAAGGAACGCCGGCGTGCCGTCGGAGCGCGCGATCACGAAGTCGCCGACGTCGCCCGGGCGCCACTCCTGACGTCCCCGGAGCAGATCCTCGAACCCATTGATGCCTTCGCCCGGCACGCGGAAACGCAGCGTGGCCTCGCGCCCCTCGGCCCGGCGCTGCGCCCGTGCCGCCGCGTCCAGGTGCGCACACGTGCCCGGATAGCGCGGCGGCCGTCCCGCCGCCCGCTGGCGGCGGCGCGCGATCTCGAGCTCCTCGCGCGTGCAGAAGCAGGGGTAGGCCCGATCCGCGGCGACGAGCTGGTCCAGGTAGCCCCGGTAGACGTCCATGCGCGCGGACTGCGCATAGGGTGCGTACGGCCCGCCGATGTCCGGCCCCTCGTCCCAGTCGAGGCCGAGCCAGTGCAGGTCGCGCTGCAGACCCTCCAGGTGAACGGTGTCGCTGCGGGCAACATCGGTGTCCTCGCTGCGCAGGACGAGCCGCCCGCCGCGACCGCGCGCGAACAGCCAGTTGAACAGCGCCGTGCGGGCGTTGCCAAGATGCAGGGCACCCGTCGGGCTCGGCGCGAAGCGCGTGCGTACGTGGTCATCGGACATGGCGGCGCATGGTAGCAGAGGCCCCGGCCCGGTATCGTCGGCGCGCCGCGCATCTGGCCCCTCCGCCCACCACGGCAGTACGATTCACGGGCCACCCACCCAGGAAATGCGTCAATGACCCCGGACCCGTTCGCCACGCTCGACCGAGAGCCGGTGCTCTTCATCGCCGACCTGCACCTCGACGCCGAGCGCCCCGGCATGATCGAGCGCTTCCGCGCGCTGTGCGCAGGTCCGGCCCGCGAGGCGGGCGCGGTGCTCGTCCTCGGTGACCTGTTCGAGGTCTGGATCGGCGACGACGATGACGATCCCGCCATGGTGCCGGCGCTCGATGCGCTGGCAGCGCTCACGGCGGCCGGCGTGCCCGTGGCCTTCATGGCCGGCAATCGCGACTTCCTCGCCGGCGCGGCATTCGCGCGCCGAACCGGGGTCGTGCATCTCGACGATCCCACCGTGGTGGACCTGTTCGGCACGCGCACGCTGCTCTGCCACGGGGACACCCTGTGCACGGACGACGACGACTACCAGGCCTTCCGGGCACAGGTGCGCGACCCGAACTGGCAGCGCGCCTTTCTCGAGCGCCCCCTGGCGGAGCGCCGCGAGATCGCGCGCGCCCTGCGCGGCGACAGCCGCGAGGCGATGTCGGACAAGGGTCCGTCGATCATGGACGTCAACGCCGGCGCGGTGATCGAGGCGGCGCGCGAGCACGCCGTCGGGCGCATCATCCACGGACACACGCACCGATCCGCCGTGCATTGCCACGAGGTCGACGGACGGGACATCGAACGCTGGGTGCTCGGGGACTGGTTCCGGGAGGCCTCGATGCTCGTGGCGCGCCGCACCGGACTCGAGCAGGTGCCGCTCGGCGCACGCTGACGCCCGGACTCAGTGGCTGATGCGGGCCTGGTACGTCAGCCGGATGCTGTCCCCCGCCGGCACGTCGAGCATCCACACGGCCAGCTGCGCCGACTCCCGGCTCCACTCGTGCGAAGCCCGGGTGATGCGCCAGTCGCCGGGGATGTGCTCCTCGACCCGCACCCGCGCCGCCTCGTCCCCGGCGTTGTCGATGCGGATCTCGTGCGCCACCTCGTCGGTATGGTCGTCCAGTCGACGGTACGCCGTCTGCCGGCGCCGCGCGGTGAGATCGAACGGCCGCCCGGGCGTGACCACGGCGCGCGTGCCCGCCGGGCGGTCCTGGATGCGCTCCCCGCCGAGGAAGCGCAGCGTGCCCCCGGCGTCGCGCGCGTACACGCGCACCAGGCCGCCCGGCAGCGGATCGCCCTCGACCGTCCAGGCCAGCCGGGTTTCCAGGGCAACCGGTTCCCAGCCCGAGCCGGCCTCCCGTCGCAGGAACGCCCCGGGGCCGTCCGAGAGCACGCGGGTCCGTGCCACCGCGATACCCCCGCGATGGAACAGGACCACGTCACGGCTGCTTCCGGGCGGCAGCGTGATCCGCCGCGGCAAGGCATAGCGGTAATACTGATCGAGCGACCGGGGCGCGGTACCGTGGTCGGCCGCCGCCATCCCGGCCTCCGCCGTGCGTGCCTGCAGCGGGTGCGGCGATGCCCGGGGAACCGACAGGACGCCCGCGACGAGGTCGATGCGCGCATCGGGGAATGCCGCCCGCGTATCGTTGTGCAGGCGCACCCGGGCCTCGAGATCCAGCGTGCCGCCGTCGGGCGAGAGCACGACCACGTAGTCGGCGTCCCAGCCGAGACCGTCGGCCAGGTACGTGACGGTCGCGGGGCCGCCGCCCGCACCGGTCACGTCGAACTTCAGCGCGGGATCGTCTCCCAGTCCCGCGGGCACCCCGGTCGGGAATACCACCTGCATCGGGTCGACGTGCTCCAGCCCCTCGGACGTGCTGACCATCGGCGGGTCGGCCGACACGAGCCGGGCGGCGACCAGCGACGGACCGGCCGCGCCCGCAGCACGGCGTACCCGGACCGCCCGGCCGACGTAGGCCTCGAGCATCGCCTGCAGCGTGAGCGGGCGATTCCGCAGCCGGTACCCCCGCAGCGCCAGGCCATCCGCGGCGAACCGCACCGTGTCGAGCTGGAGCGACGGGGCGACGGCGGGCCAGTCGACCGTATCTTCGCGGCCCCGCATCTCGAGCGCGCGACGATCCTGCACGAGCCCGACATCCTGTCGATACAGCGTGAGGCGGACATCGCGACCGTCGGCCGGTGCGGTGGCCGCCGTCGCGGCGCTCACGGCGGCGGCCAGGGCCACCAGGCATGCCGGCGCAGCGCGCCGCGTCCCGCGCCGGTCCCGACCGGCCTTCCTGCCGGTGCGCCCGATATCGATCGCAGCTGTCATCGCTGGCGTCCTCCCCGTACGTTCCATTACCCGTGCACCCCGCGCAGGCCGACCGCGGCCACCGCCCAGCCGAGCGCCGCGACCCCGGCCGCGAGCGCGAACGTGGCGGGTCCCCCGGCCCAGTCCCAGAGTACCCCGGCGGAGAAACTTCCGACGGCCTGCCCCGCGCCGAAGCTCAGGCTCGAGTAGAACGCCTGACCACGTCCCTGGTGCCGCCCGGTGAAGAAGCGGTCCACGAGGGATATGGCGACCGCATGATATAGGCCGAAGCTGGCCGCATGCAGGCACTGCGCGCCGACGAGAATGACCGGCCACGCCACGAAACGCGCGATCAGCAGCCAGCGCAAGGCAGTGAGCGCGAGGCTCGCCAGGAGGAGACGACGGGACCCGAAGCGCGGCAGCAGGCGGTGCATCACCAGGAATACCCCGACCTCGGCGATCACGCCGAGCGACCACAGGCCGCCGATCGCGAGGCCGTTGTAACCCTGATCCTGCAGGAAAATGCTGAAGAACACGTAGTAGGGGCCATGGCTGGCCTGCATGAGAAAGCACACGAGCAGCAACGACCAGACGTGCGGCCGGCGCAGGACGCGCAGGATGGGCTCGTGCCTTTCCCCCACGGGCTTTGCGGGTGCCGCCGGCGCCAGGAGACTCGCGACCCACAGCGCCATGTAGAGCAACGCGACGAACCAGGGGAGCGACTGCGGGCCGGTGATATCCAGCAGGGGGCCGAGCGCGGCCGAGGTGGCGATGAAGCCGAGCGAGCCCCACAGGCGGACGTGGCTGTAGCGGTCGCGGTCCCCTTCCAGCCAGTTGAACGTGTTGGCCTCGAACTGCGGCAGCGCGGCGTTCCAGAAGAACGAGAACACAGCCATGACCGCGGCGAGAGCCCAGAAGCCGCGCGCGGCGAATACGCCCAGAAACAGCACGAACGCCATCCCGGACCCGAGGCGCACCACCCGAAGGCGCTCGCCCCGCCGATCGGCGAGCCAGCCCCAGACATTGGGCGCCACGACCTTGGTGGCCGCGATGATGGCGATGAGCGAGCCGATCTCTGCCGGCTCGTACCCGAGTGCACGCAGGTACACGCCCCAGTACGGCAGCAACGCGCCCAGCGTGGCGAAAAAGAACAGGTAGAAGGCGGACAGCCGCCAGTACGGCACCGCCCGCGCGGCACGCACCTGCGCTCCCCCCGCCATTGCGTCAGACTTCGGGCGCGTGCGGCGGAATGACCGGCGTCGGCGAGTGCACGTCGGCATTCTGGGCGCGATGCCGGAGGGCATGGTCCATCAGCACGAGCGCCACCATGGCCTCGGCGATGGGCGTGGCGCGAATGCCGACACACGGATCGTGGCGTCCCTTGGTACGCACGTCCACGGGGTTGCCGTCGACATCGATGCTGCGCCCGGCCAGGTGAATGCTCGACGTCGGTTTCAGCGCCATCGAGGCGACGATGTCCTGGCCGCTCGATATGCCGCCCAGCACGCCACCCGCATGATTGGAGAGGAATCCGTCCGGGCGCATCTCGTCACGGTGCTCGGTGCCCTTTTGCGTCACCGCAGCGAAGCCCGCGCCCAGTTCAACACCCTTGACGGCATTGATGCTCATGAGCGCCTTGGCGATGTCGGCATCGAGACGGTCGAACACCGGCTCGCCCCAGCCCGGCGGACAGCCTTCGGCGACCACCACGACCCGGGCGCCGGCCGAATCGCCGGACTTGCGCAGCCGCTGCATGAACGCTTCGAGCGCACCCACCTGGTCGGGGTTTGGCCAGAAGAACGGATTGGTGTCGACCGCCTCCCATTCGAACCGGGAGCAGTCCAGCTCGATATCGCCGAGCTGCGCGAGATGGCCGCGAATGCGCACCCCGTGGGCCTGCGCGAGCCATTTCTTCGCGATGGCACCGGCGGCCACCCGGAGCGCGGTCTCGCGCGCGGACGAGCGCCCGCCGCCGCGATAATCGCGAAATCCGTACTTCTGCTGGTACGTGTAGTCCGCGTGCCCCGGGCGGAAGGTGCGCGCGATCTCGCTGTAGTCTTTCGACTTCTGGTCGACGTTCTCGATCAGCAACCCGATCGGCGTGCCCGTCGTGCGTCCCTCGAACACGCCCGACAGGATCCGGATTGCATCCGGCTCGCGTCGCTGCGTCGTGTAGCGGCTCGTGCCGGGCCGACGCCGGTCGAGGTCGCGCTGCAGATCGGCCTCGGCGAGCTCGAGGCCGGGCGGACAGCCGTCGACGATGCAGCCCAGGCCAGCGCCGTGGCTCTCGCCGAAGCTCGTAACGGTGAACAGCCTTCCGAAAGTGTTGCCGGACATTGACGCCTGCCCCGGGAATCTGCCGGGCGCGGAAGACCGCGCCGGGATGCGGCGCGATTGTAGCGGATTCGGTCAGCTCGCGCCGAAGGCGGCATGCAGGCCCACGCCCACCGCGTACGCCAGAAGAGCGGCCGTTCCGCCGGTCCACGTCGTCTGCCAGGCCGCACGCAGGCGCGGTTGCTGCAGCCGCCGCCCCTTGACCCAGCCGATGGCGAAGAATGCCGCTGCCGTCAGTACGGAGCTGGTCGCGAACGCCGCGCCCGCGAGCAGAGACGGAGCGAGATACGGCAACAGCGGCACGAGGCCCGCCACCGCGAACGCCACGAACGTTGCCGCCGCGGCACGCAGCGGGTCCGGCCCTTCCAGCTGCAGGCCGTGCTCCTCGGTGAGCATCGTGTCCACCCACAGGCGCCGATCGGCGGTGATCGTCTCGACCACCTGCTCGAGCGCATCGCCGGCGAAGCCCTTGCCCGCGAAGATCTGACGGATTTCCTCACGCTCGCCATCGGGCACCCGATCGATGTGCTCTTCCTCCGCGCGGCGCTGTTGCTGCACGCGCTCGCGCTCGCTGCCGGCGCGATGATAGTTGCTCACAGCCATCGAAAACCCGTCGGCCACGAGGTTCGCGAAGCCCAGGATGATCACCACCATGGGGGCAAGCGCACCGCCGGTCGCGCCGGCCACGACCGCAAAGGTCGTCACGCAGCCGTCGATGGCGCCGAGTACTCCGTCGGCGAGGTAGTCGTGACGGGTCGCCAGTGCGAGGCGTTGCCGGATCACCTCGGGCCGGTGTTGCGCCCGCGTGGCCTCATGATCGCTCACCCGACTCTCCCCGCCCGCGATCTCATCCCTTGCGCACGGCGTCGAGGACGTTCGGCAAATGGACCAGGCGCTGCAGCGAGCGGTTGAGCTGCGCCATGTCGCGGATCTGGACGGTCAGTCCGAGGCGCACGCGCGGCGGTTCGCCGGTGTCCTCGACGTCAGCCCGGATCACGTTGACGTCCTCCTCCGCGAGGACCGTGGTGGCGTCGCGCAGCAACCCCGGCCGGTCGAATGCGTCGAGCATGATGTCGACCTTCCAGCGCCGGCTCGCGTCGTCGTCGCCCCACTCCACCTCGATCAGTCGATCGCGCTCATCGTCACGAACCTTCAGGATATTGTGACAGTCGCGCCGATGCACGGTGATGCCGCGGCCGCGCGTGATGAAACCGACCACCGAATCGCCTGGCACCGGCTTGCAGCAGCTGGCCATGCGCGTGAGCAGGTTGCCCACGCCGCGGATGCGGATGGCATCTCCCTGGCCGCCCTCCTCGCGCGGTGCGCGCGTCAATGGAACGGTATCGGCCTCGCGCGGCCGGGTCAGCGCCTGGACCGCGGCGGCGATGCGGGCCGACGAGAGATCGTTGCGTCCCAGGGCGGCGTACATCTCCACCGGGCGCTCGAAACCGAGCTCGCGCGCAAGCTTCTCCAGCGGAAGATCGCGAGTATTGAGACGCTTGAGCTCGCGCTCCAGCAGCGCCCGCCCCTCTTCCACGTGCTGCGCATGGTCCTGCTGATTGAACCACGCGCGCACCTTGGCCCGCGCCCGGCTGGTACGGAGATAGCCGAGGTCGCGGCTCAGCCAGTCGCGGCTGGGTCGCGGCTCGCGCGTCGTCAGCACCTCGACGTGGTCGCCGTTGCGCAACGTATACGTCAGCGGCACGATCTGGCCATTCGCCTTGGCCCCCCGGCAGCGGTAGCCCACGTCCGTGTGCACCTGGAAGGCAAAGTCCAGGGCGGTCGCGCCCTGCGGCAGATCGACGACGTCCCCGCGCGGCGTGAACACGAACACCCGGTCGGCGAAGAGCTCACGGCCGAAACTGTCCTGGATGCTGTCGTCACCGCCGCCGGATTCGAGCAGCGAGCGCAGCGCGTTGATGCTCTGCTGCAGGCGCCGCCCCTCGGCACTGCCCTCCTTGTACAACCAGTGCGCGGCGACGCCACGCTCCGCATGCTCGTTCATTGCGTGCGTGCGGATCTGCACCTCCACCGGCTTGCCGTGCGGGCCGAGCACGGCCGTGTGCAGCGACTGGTAGCCGTTCTCCTTCGGGTTGGCGATGTAGTCGTCGAATTCCTTGCGGATATGCGACCAGCGTGCGTGCACGGCGCCGAGGGCGGTGTAGCAGTCCTGCACGCGGTCGACGAGCACGCGGAAGGCGTGCACGTCATACAGTTCCTCCAGGTCAAGATGCTTGCGCTGCATCTTCCGCCAGATGCTGTAGATGTGCTTCGGCCGGCCCGTGATGCGCGCGTCGCGCAGGCCGTCGGCATCGAGCGCCGCGCGCAGCCGATCCGTGAACTCCGAGATGAACCGCTCGCGGTCGCTGCGGCGTTCCGAGAGCGCATCGGCGATGCGCTTGTACGTCTCCGGTTCCAGGTAGCGGAACGCGAGGTCTTCCATCTCCCACTTGAACTGCGAGATCCCCAGCCGGTTGGCCAGTGGTGCATACAGATCCAGCGTCTCGCGCGCGATCCGTCGACGCTCGTCGCGCGGCTCGGCTGCGATCATGCGCATGCGGCAGGTGCGGTAGGCCAGGCGAATGAGGACGGCACGCACGTCCTCGGCCAGGGCAAGAATCATCCGCCGGAGTCGTTCGGCCGGTTCGTGCTCGTGATCGCCCCCGCCCTCTTCCCGGAACGCGTTGAGCCAGCGCGCGTTGCGCGCCAGCCGCGCCACCGTCGTGCCGTATCGGTCCGCGAGATCGGCCACGGGCTCGACCGTCTCGAGCTCGGGGGGGCTCAGGAGCGCTGCGACCAGTGTGTCGGCATCCACGCCCATCGATGCCAGTAACCGCGCGACGTCCACACCACCGGGTTTCCGCGCCGGCGCCGGACACGCGAGTGCCGACTGCACTGCGCGTCGCAGTGCATCGACGGCATCCGGATAGCGCTGGGCGAGCTCGTCCACGACGCTCGCCGCCGTGTTCGGGTGATCATTCGGTGCAGGCGCACTCATTTCCGGGCCCGGTGCTCCATGCAGAGAGGTCCTGGCTGTATCGCGGGGTCCGCCCGCGGCGCGGTCCGGGCCGTGGCGGGCCGGCGAGGTTACGCCGCGCAGGGCACCGGGGCAATGCGCTTTCAGGCGCCCCGGAGCACGGCCAGGGGACGCTCGGTGACGAGCCTGCGCGTCGCCGCCAGGCCTGCCAGGGCAATGCCAGCCGCGCCACCGGTCACGCCGATCACGAACAGCCACGGGTTGAAATGATACGGCAGATCGAGCACCTGGGTGGTAACGGCCCAGCCGGTCAGCGCCGCCCCGGTAGCCGCGATGATGCCGGCCAGGATCCCGAGCGCGCCGAACTCGGCGGCCAGGATGACGCGGACGCGCCGGCGGCTGGCGCCGAGTGTCCGCAGGAGCGCGATTTCCACCCGCCGCTCATCACGGCTCGCCTGGACCGCGGCCAGCAGCACGATGACGCCGGCCAGCAGCGTGAATGCGAACACGTACTCGACTGCGCGCGTGCCCTGATCGATGATCGCGCGCACCTGGTCGAGGATCTGGCCGACATCGATCACCGTGATGCCGGGATGGTCGCGCACGAGTTGCGCGATCCGGTCCCCGCGTCCGGGGGGCAGCCAGTAGCTGGTGATCCAGGTCTCCGGCATGCCCCGGAGCGTCATCGGCGTTGCGACGACGAAGAAATTGGCCTTGAAGCTGTCCCAGTCGACGCGCCGCAGGTTGCTCACGGTCGCACTGAAATCCTCGCCGGCGACCCGAAAGGTGAGCCGGTCACCAAGCGCGATGCCGAGGTCCTCGGCGATGCCCTTTTCCACCGAGAGCAGCGGACGCGCCTGCTGCGCCGGACTCGACCACCACTGACCCGCCACGATCGTGTTGTCCGGCCGATGCGATGTGGCGTAGGACAGGTTGAACTCGCGCTGCGCGAGGTGACGCGCCCGCCCCTCCGTGTAGTCATTCGGGTCCACCTTCTTCCCGTTGATTGCGATGAGCCGACCGCGAATCATCGGGTAGAAGCCGGCCGAATCGACGCCCGCAGCCGCGAGACGCTCGCGCACGGCCGCGACATCGCCGGGCTGGACGTTGATCATGAACTGGTTGGGCGCGTGCGGCGGCACGTCGTGCCGCCAGGCCTGCAGGACGTCCACGCGAACGACAGCGAGCAGCAAAAGTGCCAGCAGGCCGAGCCCGAAGCCGACCAACTGCACTGCGCTCGTGCGGTTTCGCCGGGCGATGCTGGCCAGACCGAAGCGCCAGCCGGTGACCGATCGACCACGCATGCGGCCCACCAGCCTCACCAGCAGCCACGCCGACCCGCCCAGGGCCACGAGCATGCCCAGGGTCCCCCCGAGCACCCAGCCGGCGAGCTTCGGATCGGCCGCAGCGCGCACGATCAGCAGGGCGATCGCGCCGATCGCGAGCGCCACGGCCGCGAGCGCGGACGGTTCCGGGGCCGCCTGGTCCTGGCGCAGCACGCGCAGGACGGGGACGCGCCGGATGCGCAGGGCCGGGATGAGCCCGAATCCGACGAGCGTCACGAGCCCGGTGCCGAGCCCGGCCAGCGCGGGCCATCCCGACGGTGCCGGAAGGGCCTCGCCAAACCAGGACCCGACCAGTGCCACGAGCCCATCCTGCGCGATCCAGCCGATACCGACGCCGACCCCGCTGGCGATCAGGCCGACCAGGACCAGGCGCAGGAGCAGCGAGGTGAGCACGAGGCGTTGCGAGGCACCAAAACAGCGCAGCAGTGCGCTCGTGTCGGACTCGCGTCGCCCGAGCGCGTGCACGGTCACGGCCACGGCCGCGCCGGCGAGTATGACGGCCAGGATGGCCGCGAGCGCCAGGAACGAGCCGGCGCGATCCAGCGCGCGGCGCATCGCCGGGCGAGCGTCGCGTACGTCGCGGATCTCGACGCCGCGCGGGGACCGCGCGCTCATCCACGCACGAAAGCGCGCCACGGCATCGGCCGACCCGGCCACCAGCAAGTGGTAGTCGGCACGACTGGCAGCGGAAATGAGCCCGGTCGACGGCAGGTCGGCGCGCGCGAGCATCACGCGCGGTGCCAGCTGGAACAGCGAGCCGGCGCGGTCCGGCTCGTAGGCCAGTGACCCGGCGATCCGGAATTCGCGGCTCCCGATCGGGATGCGGTCCCCCGTGGACACGCCGAGTCGCGAAAACAGCCGCGGGTCCAGCCAGACCGACCCGCGGCGCGGAATGTGGTCGATTTCCTGCCCGTGCCCGTACGGCGCAGCGGCGATCCGGACGCGCCCGCGCAACGGGTAGTGCGGGCCGACCGCCTTGACCGCGACGAGCTCCGTGTGGTCTCCGGCCACCACGACGCTCGCAAAGGTGACGTACGTGGTTGTCCGCAGCCCGAGATCACTCGCGTGCGCCTGCCACGTCGCGTCGAGCGGATCGTCGGCCTCGACGAGCAGGTCGCCGCCGAGCAGGTTGGTCGCCCGGCGTTCGAGGGCATGGTCCACACGATCGGTGAAGAAACCCACCGAGGCCACGGCACCCACCGCGACCGCGAGCGCGGCAGCGAGTACCCGGATCTCGCGCGTGCGCAGGTCGCGCGGCAACGCGCGCAAGGCAAACAACAGCGCCTTCACCCGTCGTGCTCCAGGCGGCCCTCGGACATTCTCAGGCGCCGGTCACAGCGCCGTGCGACGGCCTCGTCGTGCGTCACGAGGACGAGGGTCGTGCCCTGCTCGCGCCGCATGGCGAACAGCTGGTCGATAACGGTCTCCCCCGTCCGGCCGTCGAGATTGCCGGTCGGCTCGTCGGCGAACAACAGGCGCGGGCCCGCCGCGAACGCGCGCGCGAGCGCGACGCGCTGCTGCTCACCGCCCGAGAGCTGGTTCGGGAGATGGTCCACGCGCTCCCCCAGTCCGACGCGCTCGAGCGCCGCCCGCGCCGTTCTGCGCACGTCCGTGCGATCGGCGAGCTCGAGCGGCAGCATGACATTCTCCAGGGCGCTCAGCCCCGGCACGAGCTGGAAAGACTGGAACACGAACCCGACGCGTCCGGCACGCAACGCCGCGCGGCCGTCTTCGTCGAGCGCCCCCAGGGATCGTCCCAGCAGGTACACCTCGCCGGCCGTGGGTGCGTCCAGGCCGGCGAGCAGCCCGAGCAGCGTCGACTTGCCGGCGCCCGACGGCCCCAGAACGGCCACGGCTTCTCCGGGCATGACCTGGAAATCCACGTGGTCCAGGATTGTCAGCACCCCGCCGGGGCCCGACACTTGCTGGCCCAGGCCAGCCGCGACGAGAATGGGCTCGGAGGATTCCTGCATGCGATGTCTCCTGACGTGTCTGCTCCTGGTGCTGTCGCCGATCGCCGCCGCGGCGCCCACGATCCTGGTCGTCGGCGACAGCATCAGCGCCGGGTACGGGGTCGCGGTCGAGGACGGTTGGGTGGCACGCCTGCGAGCGCGCCTGGCGGACGAAGGCTACCCCCACGAGATCGTCAACGCGAGCATATCCGGCGACACAACGAGCGGCGGTCAGGCCCGCCTGCCCGGTCTCCTGCGCAAGCACCATCCCGCGGTCGTCATCATCGAACTGGGCGGCAACGACGGGCTGCGCGGTCTGTCGCTCGACGCCATGCGGGACAACCTCGCGCACATGATCGCGCGCGGCCGCGATGCCGGCGCCCGTATCCTGCTACTCGGCATCCGCCTGCCGCCGAACTACGGCTCCGCGTACATCGACCGCTTCACGGACATCTATCGCCAGCTCGCGCGCAGCACGGGCGTCGCGCTCGTGCCCAGGATCCTCGAGGGCGTCGGTGAACGCCGCGCCCTGATGCAGGACGACGGCATCCATCCGAATGCGCGCGGCCACCAACGCGTGCTGGACAATGTCTGGCCGACCCTGAAGCCGATGCTCGACGAGGCCGGACAAGCCGCCACGCACGTCCCCACGCACGTCCCCGCGCCCGCGCCCGCATGAGTCCGCTCGACTACGTGCGCCCGGCGCCTGCGCCCAGGATGTCGGACAGCGCGTCGAGGGATTCGATCTCGTGGTGGGCACGCGGAAGGTCGTCCGGCCAGGCGGCCGCGTTGCGATTGACCCAGACCGCGCGGGCCCCGAAGCGCCGCGCCGCATGCACGTCGCGCACGGGATCGTCACCCGCATGCAGGAGGTCCCCGGGACGAAGGCCGAGCGACGCACACGCGGCCTGGAACATGGCCGGGTCCGGCTTTGCGGCGCCGACGTCCGCGGCGGACACCGATGCCGTGAACAGGTGATCGAGCCCCACGCGCGCCAGGTCCGCATTGCCATTGGTCAGCGCGACCAGCGGATATTGGTGTCGCAGCCGTTGCAGCACGGGCAGGACATCGGCGAACAGCGTGACGCGATTGCGCTGCTCGAGAAATACGCGCAACCCGTGGTCGGCCAGGCCGGGGTCGTATCCGGCCCGGCGCGCGTGCCACGCGAGCGTGGCTCGACGCAGTTCGCTGAGATCGATCGCCAGGCGGGGGTCGCGCCCCGCGGTCTCGATCCGCACGGTGCGCATCGCCTCCAGGTCGAACTCGTCGGTGATACGCGGGTAGTTCCGCGACAGCCACGCGTGCACGCTGCGCTCCGCGCGCTCGATGACTTCGTCGCAATCCCACAACGTGTCGTCGAGATCGAAGGAAAGCGCGCGCGGTTCTCCCTTCATTGGCCGGCACCCGCACGTCGTGCCCGGAAGAACGCGCGCAACGTCTCGCCGCAGGCCTCGGCCAGCACACCACCCTCGACCACCATGCGGTGATTGTGCTGTGGTGCCCGCGCGAGCTCGAAGACCGTGCCTGCCGCCCCACTCTTCGGATCATGCGCACCGTAGACCAGGCGCGCCACGCGCGCGTGAATCATCGCGCCCACACACATGCAGCAGGGCTCGAGCGTCACGTACAGCGACGCTCCGGGCAGGCGATAGTTGCCGAGGCACTCTGCAGCGGCGCGCAAAACGCGGATTTCGGCGTGGCCGGTCGGGTCGTGTGTCGCGATCGAACGGTTTCCCGCGGCCGCGAGCAGCTCATCGCCAACGACGAGCACGGCGCCCACGGGGACCTCGCCCTCGTCACCGGCGCGCCGCGCCTGCACGAGCGCGCGCTCCATCCAGGCAATGTCACGGTCTTCCGTCATCGGCACTCATTCCCGGGCCCGGCCGAGGGATCGCGCCACATCTGCGCTCAGCCACGCCGTCGCGCCGGGTCAAGCCCACGTGCCACCCGGCCGTCCCGCGCATCACGACTGCGCGGAACCCCTTGCGGCATGCTCGACCCACGAGCCGCGCACGCCGAAACGCCGTGCGAAGCGCCGACCGATCCGGCGGGCACCGGCCCGGGTATCGAGACCGTGCAGCGAGATACGATACCACTGTGCGCCCCCCACGCGGACGCGCTCGCGATCGACCGGATAGCCGGCGCCCCGGTAGCGCTCCAGCGCGCGCGATGCGCGCCCGGCGTCGCGGAGCGAGTCCAGGTGCACGACCCAGCCCCCGTCCGCCGACAGGGTCGGCTGGTTCGCCAGCGGTTCCGTCTGCTGCGCATAGCGCCGAATCGTCGCCCGGTCGACCCGGACCCGCGGCTGCGCGGCCCCCGAGTGCGGCTTCACGTACGCCGTGCCGGCCTGTGCGAGGCGCTCGTGGCGACCTCCCGAGCCCACGTCGATCTTGCCCTCCAGCAGAACCACGAAGTCCCGGTCGAGGCCCGCCATGCCCCAGATGTCCGTCCCGCGGATGCCCGCGGTCACCGCACCCACACGGAAATCGATGTGGCGCTTCGTCGTCCGGGCCGCGACCGCGCCGGTCGTGTAGCGGAAGGCCCCGCGCACCACGCTCACCAGGCCCTCGAAGAATCCGCTCGACGACTCGTCGGCCGTATCGAGGCGCTGCATGTCGACTTCCGCGTCCGAGCCGACCTTGACGTCGCTGCCCTCGGCCAGCGCCAGCCGCGCCCGCGAGTGCTGCCCCGTGCGCACCACGTCGCCCCCTCGCACGGCCATGCCCGGCGCGAGCGGCTCGCGCCGGCCGTCGCGTTCGACGGACGCCGGTGGCTGCACCATGTCCACCCGTCCCGGCGTGGCCGCAGCGGCCACGGGTGGGAGGGTCAGGGCCGCGATCAGCACGACCGGAACGAGCCCGGCACGGCAGGTCTGGAATCTTGCGCGCATGATTGGTGAATCCCTTGCGTATTCGACTCGCTCGTTCGGACGGCGAGCCCGGGCGGTTGCGAGAGGATGGCCACGACGTGAACCACGTCACAGGGCGCCCGCGGGAGCGGCGATCGTACCAGCGATCGGCCGCGATGAATCATGCGTTGCCGGCAAACGCCGGCGCGCGGGCGCCAATGCCCGTGCGGCACCCGAGGTCCCCGGGCCCTGCGCCACGGCAGCGCCCGGAGCGCTCAGCTATAGTCGACTCATCAACCGCAATCCGACGGTCATGCCATGACCGACTCCCTCGTCGACGCCGCCACGCGGATGCTCACAGCCCTCGAAGACGAGGGCCTCGCCCGGCACGAGCGCATGATCGTGACGCCGCAGGGGCCGGAAGTCCGCACACGCAGCGAGGACTACGGCCCGGACTCGGCACCACTGCTCAACCTCTGCGCCAACAACTATCTCGGGCTGGCCGATGACCCGCGCCTGATCGCGTCCGCGAAATCGGCGCTCGATTCCCACGGCCTGGGCATGGCCTCCGTGCGCTTCATCTGCGGCACGCAGGATCTGCACCGCGAACTGGAGACTCGGCTGGCGCACTTCCTGGGCACGGAGGACGCCATCCTGTTCTCCTCCTGCTTCGACGCGAATGCCGGTTTCTTCGAAGCCATCCTGGGAGAGGAGGATGCGGTCATTTCGGACGCGCTCAACCACGCATGCATCATCGATGGCATCCGTCTCTGCAAGGCGCGCCGCCTGCGCTACGCGACCGGTGACATGACCGAACTCGAGGCACGGCTGCGCGAGGCACGGGACGCCCGCCACCGCCTGATCGTGACCGACGGGGTCTTCTCGATGGACGGGATCACGGCCGACCTGCCGGCCATCTGCGACCTGGCCGGGCGCCACGATGCGCTGGTCATGGTCGACGACAGCCACGCCGTCGGGTTTCTGGGTGCGCGCGGGGCCGGAACTCCCGAATACCTGGGCGTGGAGGGCCGGGTCCAGGTGCTGACGGGGACCTTCGGCAAGGCCCTCGGTGGCGCCTCGGGCGGATACGCCGCCGGTCCCGCGCCCATCGTGGAGCTGTTGCGCCAGCGTGCGCGCCCGTACCTGTTCTCGAACGCGCTCGCGCCGCCCATCTGTGCCGCAACGCTGACTGCGCTGGACATCGTGGAGGACGACCCGGCACCGCGCCGACGGCTGGCCGACAACGCGCAGCACTTCCGCGCCGGGCTCGGGGCGGCGGGCTTCGACCTCGTGCCCGGGAGCCACCCGATCATCCCGGTGATGACCGGCGACGCCCGACGCGCCGTCGGGCTCGCGCGGGGCCTGTACGCCGAGGGGATCTACGTGACGGCGTTCTCCTACCCCGTGGTGCCGCGGGACCGGGCCCGGGTGCGCACCCAGGTCTCCGCCGCCCACACGCGCGCGCAACTCGACCGCGCCGTCGACGCGTTCGCGCGCGTGGGCCGCGACGTGGGCCTGGTCTGAGGAGGGACACCGCCATGCGTGCACTGGTGAAGCGCGAGGCGGCCCCCGGGCTCTCCCTCGAGGAAGTCGAGCGTCCCCGGCCGGGACCGCACGATGTGCTGATCCGCGTGACGCACGCGGCCATCTGCGGCACCGACCTGCACATCTACCGCTGGGACGCCTGGGCCGCCGCGACGGTGCCGGTCCCGCTGACCATCGGCCACGAGTACGTCGGCGTGGTCGAGGCCGTCGGCGACGAGGTCGAGGGCATCGAGGTCGGTCGGCGCGTCTCGGGCGAAGGCCACCTGGTGTGCGGGCATTGTCGCAACTGCCGCGCCGGCCGCGAACACCTCTGCCGCAACACGATCGGCGTCGGTGTGCAGCGACCCGGTGCATTCGCGGACTATGTCGTCATCCCCGAGCACAACGTCTGCCCGGTTCCCGACGGAATCCCCGACGAGGTCGCGGCCATCCTCGATCCCCTGGGCAACGCGGTACACACCGCGCTGTCGTTCGATCTCGTGGGCGAGGACGTGCTGGTCACGGGCGCCGGACCGATCGGCCTGATGGCCGCCGCGGTGGCGCGCCATGTCGGCGCGCGCCACGTGGTCATCACCGACGTCAACGACGAGCGCCTCGCGCTGGCCGCGGCCATGGGCGCCAACCGGGCGGTCAACCCGGAGCGGGAATCGCTCGCCACCGTGATCGGCGACCTGGGCATGACGGAGGGCTTCGATGTGGGCCTGGAGATGTCCGGCAACGCACGCGCGCTGCACGACATGATCGAGGCCGTCAATCATGGGGCCAAGATCGCGCTTCTCGGCCTTTATCCCGGTCCCGTCGAAATTTCCCTCAATCGCGCCATCTTCAAGGCACTGGTGTTGAAAGGCATCTACGGACGCGAGATGTTCGACACTTGGCACAAGATGTTCTCGATGCTGCAGAGCGGGCTCGATGTGCGCCCGGTCATCACGCATCACGTTCCGTTCGAGCAGTACGCGACCGGCTTTGCCGCGCTCGAGCACGGCGACGCCTCGAAGGTCGTGCTCGACCTCGCCGACTGAGCGGGGCGGACGCCCGGCCGCGCCGGCGGCGATGACACCCAGACGTGGAGACCCCGAATCATGGCACGTTCACGAGGAGGCCGGGCAGCGCGCCGCGCGGCGCGCACGGGGGCCGGCAGCGACCGCACCCAGCAAGTCATCCGGCAACTGGACTGGGGCCAGCTGCGGTACGTGGATGCGCCCACCGAGCCGCTCGACGCCGAGGGCATCGAGCGCATCCACGAGACAGCCATGCGCATCCTCGAGGACATCGGCATCGACTTCCTGCACGAGGAGGCCCGGCAACTGCTCGCCGATGCCGGCTGCAACGTGGATCCGGACAGCCCGACCGTCCGCATGGGCCGGGATTTCGTGATGGAACAGGTTGCGAAGGCCCCCGAGTCGTTCACCATCACGCCGCGCAATCCCGAACGCGAAATCAGTTTCGGCGGCGACACAGCCGCGTTCGGCTCCGTCGCGAGCGCCCCGAACTGCTCCGATCTCGAGCGCGGCCGTCGCACGGGCAACCGCGAGGACATGCGTTCGCTGCTGAAGCTCGCGCAGAGCTTCAACGTCATCCATTTCAATACGGGCTACGCAGTCGAGCCCGTCGACATCCACGCGTCGATTCGTCACCTCGACGCGCTCTACGACATCCTCACGCTGACCGACAAGGCCGTGCACGCCTATTCGCTCGGTGTCGAGCGGATCGAGGACGCCATGGAGATGGTGCGCATCGCGGGTGGGCTCACCCAGGAGGAGTTCGAGGCGAAACCCCGGATGTTCACGAACATCAACTCGTCGTCGCCGCTCAAGCACGACTGGCCCATGCTCGACGGCGCCATGCGCATGATCCGGCACAACCAGCCCGTGATCGTCGCGCCGTTCACGCTGGCCGGCGCCATGGCGCCGATCACGCTGGCCGGTGCAATCGCCCAGCAGACCGCCGAGGCGCTGGCTGCGATCGCCCTGCTGCAGTGGATCCGGCCGGGGGCACCGGTCGTCTACGGCGCGTTCACCTCGAACGTCGACATGCACACCGGCGCACCCGCCTTCGGCACGCCGGAGTACGTACGCGCCGCGCAGATGTCCGGACAGATGGCCCGCTACTACCGGCTCCCCCTGCGCTCGTCGAACGCCAACGCCGCCAACTATCCCGACGGGCAGGCGATCTGGGAGAGCTCGAACTCGCTGTTCGGGGCCACGTCGGCCCATGCCAACGTGATCTTCCACGCGGCCGGATGGCTGGAGGGCGGCCTGACCGCGAGCTTCGAGAAGTTCGTCATCGACTGCGAACTCCTGCAGCAGTGGACCTACTATCACCGGCCCGTTTCCACCGAGCCGGACGACCTGGCCCTCGAGGCCGTCCGCGAGGTCGGTCCGCACGGTCACTTCCTCGGCGCCGAGCACACGCAGGCGCGCTACAAGACCGCGTTCTACAGCCCGTTCCTCTCGGACTGGCGCAATTACGAGGCATGGGAGGAAGCCGGCGCGGAAAAGACGGATCAGCGGGCCCATCGCGTCTGCAAGGACCTCCTGGCGGCGTACGAGCCTCCGCCCATGGATGCCGGTATCCGCGAAGAACTGGAAGAATTCGTCCGCCGCCGCAAGGAAGAAGGCGGGTCACCCACCGACTTCTGACATCCGCGTCCCGGACCGACCCACACGGCGGTGCGAACGTTCGTACAGTTCCCCGGATCCCGCGCCGGGCGCCACCAGTGCCTTGTTCGTCTCGATATGCTCGCGGCTACGCGGTGTAGCTCGCGTATCTCGTCACCTCCTTCACCGTCACGGCTCGCCCATCGAGCACGTCCGGTGCCCGGCTCTGCGACAACGCGACGCACGCCGGTTCGATCCGGTCCACCGTGTGCCGGCTATTGCCGCCGGCATGCGCGCGCAGGAGCGAATCGACATCCGCCCACGACATCGCGGCATGTTCGACAATCCGGCTGCCGGATTCGAAACAGAAGAACGACGTTCCGCGCCGGACCACGCCAATCCGGGGCACGTGGCTCGAAAGATGGTCGCAACTGTGGAATCCCACAGAACCGCATGGCCACGGGATGCGCCTTGACGCGTGCCCGTGGCCACGTTCCGGACCGGCCGGTGCGGGACGCCCCCGGCCACGCGCGGTCGGCGCAGAAAACGCGGCGCGTGCGGCGCCCGTTCATCGCAGCCCACACCGACCTGAGCGCCATCGTGCTTTCCCTGCCTCGTCGCGACCGCCCGGCTCCCGTGATCGCGCGCACTCCGCAGCGCACAAACCGTCTAAGCTTTGACCCGCAAGTGCATGTTTATCCACGCATATACATGCTTCTCTGGATTTGCCGACCCGAAACGCAGTCCCCTTTTCCGTACATTGCCCCCATGTCGTTCATCCACGTGCGCGTCTCGACGCGCAGGCGCCGTCGCGATCGGTAATTGCCGACCTCCGAATTTGCGACTAAGTTCTTTACACGACTGCACGCAGTCGCGTCCGCCCACGACCTTCCCGGCGGGAAGGCCGCAGGCGGCACCATAGCCATGACGTCCGCGATCGTACGAGGAGATTCGCGACTCAGATCCAGTCCCGGATGCGCCATCCGCAGTCGACCCATGCGTGCCGGCCGCCACGGACGCCCGGAAATCAGCGGAGAGCAACAACGATGACAAATGACGATTACAGGCGCGTGCATCCCGCCATCCCCGAGATGCTCGAGGATGTGCGCAAGGGCAACATGAGTCGGCGTGATTTCCTGAGGACCTCCACACTCCTCGGACTCTCGGCCACAGTCGCCTTCGGTCTCATCGGTCGCATCACCGGTCATTCCATCATTCCGGTGGCCCGTGCCGACGAGGGCAGGATGGGTGGCACGCTCAGGGTTTCCATGCAGGTGCAGGAAATGGACGAGCCCGCGACCTGGTCGTGGGTCCAGAAATCCAACATCGGGCGTCACGTGATCGAATACATGACCTGCACGGGGGCGGACAACATTACCCGACCGTACCTGGCGAGCGCCTGGCAGGCCAGTGACGACCTGACGGAGTGGACCTTCCATCTTCAGAAGGGGGTGAAGTGGCACAACGGCGACGACTTCATTGCCGACGACGTGCTGCACAACTTCGAGCGCTGGCTCGACCCGAAGACAGGCTCCTCCAACATCGGTCTGTTTTCGGCCATGACCGAGGAATACGACACCGGCAAGAAGGACAAGGACGGCAAGCCCGTCATGTCCAAGCGCATGATCGGCAACGCCCTCGAGAAGGTGGACGACCACACCGTGAAGCTGCGCATGAAGTCTCCGCAGCTCGCAATCCCGGAAAATCTTAACAACTACCCGACGGCCATTGTCCATCGGGACTTCAACGGCGGCTTTACCAAGAATCCGAACGGTACCGGCCCCTACGAGCTCGTTTCTCATTCGGTGGGCGGCAAGGCCGAGCTCCGGAGAACCAAGCGCCCGTACTGGGGCAAGGACCTAGATGCCAAGGAGCATCCGTATATCGGTGGCCCAATCTATCTCGACGAGATCATCTACATCGATCACGGCGGTCAGGGGGCATCGCAGCTTGCCGCCCTCCAGTCCGGACAGGTCGACGCGATCTACGAGTTCGACGTCTCGTCGTTGCAGATGGCGCAGAGCCTTCCCAACATCAATGTCCTCGTGAAGAACACGGCGACGACCAGCTGCATGCGCTTCAAGGTCACGCACAAGCCGTTCGACGACCCGCGCGTCCGCAAGGCCCTGCAAATGTGCACCGACGTGAGTGCCTATCCCCGCCTGATGTTTCATGGAAAGAGCGCGTACGGCGAGCACCACCACGTCTCGCCGATTCATCCGGAGTACTACGAACTGGCGAAGCCCAGGCAGGACATCGCCCAGGCCAGGAAGCTCCTCGCGGACGCCGGATACGAAAACGGCCTGGACCTCAGCATCGACTGCGGCAATACCGGCGGCCCGTATCAGCAGCAGCAGTGCGAAATCTGGAAGCAGCAACTCGCCAAGGCCGGTGTCAACCTGCAGCTGAACGTCATGCCCTCGTCGAAGTACTGGGAGATCTGGGACAAGACCCCGCTGGGCATCACGGAATGGGTGCATCGCCCCCTGGGCACGATGGTGCTCAGTCTCGGCTACCGCTGTGGTGTGCCCTGGAACGAAACCGATTACTGCAACAAGGAGTTCGACGCGGCACTCGATGACGCCGAGGCGACGCTCGACGTCGACAAGCGGCGCGCCAAGATGCAGAAAGTCGAGCAGATCCTGCAGGACGACGCCGTGATGTCCCAGCCGGTGTGGAAGCCGCGCTATACGGCCTCCTCCAGGAAGGTGCACAACTTCCACCTGCAACCGACCAACTACCACCTGTTCCAGCGAGTCTGGATCGAGACCTGACAGTTGCGCCACCCGCGGCCCCGACACACACACGGGGCCGCGGGCTATGGCGCAGTCGGACGGGCATCGGACGAAGGTCCGGTGCACTGGAGCATCCGGAACGTGCGGAGGTAGTCGCCGATGCTGATTCTCACAATGAAGCGGCTGGCGTCGATGCTGCTCATCATGCTGGTGGTTTCGTTTCTCCTGTTTGCGATCTTCGAGACCGACAAGATGGCCGTGGCAGGCAAGGTCCTCGGCCCCTACTCCTCGACCGAGCAGCGCCAGATCTGGCTTGAGCAGCACGGCTACAACGAGCCGTTTCTCGTACGGTACGTCACCTGGGTCGGGCACGCCCTTACGGGGGATTTCGGCCAATCGATCGAGCTGAAGGTACCCGTGTCCGAGGTCCTGGGGCATCGACTGCTGAACACGGGCATCCTGGCGCTGGCCCTGTTCGCGGTGCTGATACCGCTGTCCCTCACACTGGGCATCATATCCGGAATGAAGGAGGGCTCTCTCACTGACCGAACCATCACGGTGGCGTCCGTCGCCGCCACCTCCGTCCCCGAGTTCGCGCTCGCCACATTCCTTACCGCAATCTTCGTCTTCGGGCTCGATTGGCTGCCCGGCACGTCCGCGATGTCCGAGGGCTTCGACTTCAAGGAACTCGTGCTGCCCGTGGGCGTATTGCTGCTCTACGATTCCGGCTACGTCATCCGGATGACGCGAGCGTCGATGGCGGAAGTCATGACCTCGCAGTACATTCGCACCGCGGTGCTCAAGGGCCTGCCGTACCGGCGCGTCATCCTCAAGCATGCGCTGCGCAACGCGCTCATCGCACCCTTTACCGTGATCATGCTCCAGTTCAACTACCTTCTATCCGGCGTGATCGTGGTCGAGGTCTTCTTTGCATACAAGGGATTCGGGACGATGCTCCTGGACGGTGCGTTGTTCGGCGACATCTATGTAGTGGAAGCCTGCACACTCGTGGCCGTGTTCGTCGCGGTGTTCTCCCAGTTCCTGTCGGATGTCGGCTATACGCTGCTGAATCCGCGTATCCGATTCGCTTGAGGGGGTATTGGCAGTCATGAGCCACGCTGCGGAATCGAGCGAGAGATCCACAATTGACAACACCCCCAGATCGACGCCGATGTCCACCTGGAGGACGACGATTCACGCCGTCGGCCTGCTGCGCGAGTCATGGATCGGAATGATCGGAGCCGCCCTCGTGCTCTTCTGGATCACGATGGCCATCCTGGCTCCGGTGCTGCCGCTCTACGATCCCCTGCAGAGTCTCGTTCCCTTCCAGGGAATCGGTGCCGCGGCGCCGGACGGCGGCACGTTCTGGCTGGGCACGGATCACAAGGGCCGCGACATCCTGTCGCGCGTCATCTGGGGATCCGAGCGCGTGCTGATCTGGGCCAGCATGGCGACAATCAGTGCCTACATCGTCGGCATCGTCATGGGCGCGATGGCGGGATACATCGGTGGCTGGGTGGACGAGATCGCTTCCTTCCTCGCCAACGTGCTGCTGTCGTTTCCGGTGCTGGTCCTGTACGTGATCATCATCACGTATCTCGGGGCCTCCGGCATCAACATCATCATTGCCGTCACGTTCACGACGGCCCCGATCATCATGCGAATCGTGCGCGGAATCATCATGGACCTGCGAACCCGTGACTACGTGGCCGCAGCCCAGACCCGCGGCGAACCGGCATGGTACATCATGCTGGTCGAGCTCCTGCCCAATGCCCGCGGCCCGCTCATCGTGGACGCCTGTCTCCGGTTCGGATACACGGTCGTGGCGATCGCGACCCTGGGTTTCCTCGGCCTCGGGCTGCCGCCGCCGGCACCCGACTGGGGTCTCATGATCAAGGAAGCCGTGCCACTGGGCAGCTTTGCGGGCCACGCGATGATCATTCCTGCCATCGCGCTGTCCTCGCTGATCCTGGGCTTCAATCTGCTCGCGGATGGTCTGCGCGAGATCTCGCTGCGCGACTGATGGAGGAGATCGGATGAGCGACACCACACAGACAAGCGCGAGCCACGAGGGACAGACCCCCGTGCTCGAGTGCAGGAACCTTTCGATCTCGTACTACACCCGCGCCGGCGAGATTCCGGCCGTCGTCGATTTCGACTGCACCGTCTATCCCGGCGAGACGATCGGGATCGTCGGCGAGTCAGGCTGCGGCAAGTCCACGGTTGCGATGGCCATCATGCAGCACATGGGAACCAACGGCGGCATCGTCGGCGGCGAGATCCGGTTCAAGGGCCGCGACATGACGAAGATGTCGCGCGCCGAGCTCCAGCAGCTTCGCGGTGCCGACATCGCCATGATCTACCAGGAACCGTTCGCCTCGCTCAACCCGAGCATGAAATGCGGCGAGCAGCTCATGGAGGTGCCCCTGTACCACGAAGACATCAGCGAGGAGGCCGCGCGGCGCAGGGCCCGGGACATGCTGGAGGCCGTCAAGCTGCCCGATCCGGATCGGGTGATGGAAGCGTATCCACACCAGATATCGGGCGGACAGCAGCAGCGCGTGGTCATCGCGATGGGTCTGCTGGCCAATCCCTCGCTGCTCATTCTCGATGAGCCGACGACGGCGCTCGACGTGACCGTCGAGGCGGGAATCGTCAAGCTGATTGCCGATATCAGCAAGAAGTTCAACACCGCACAGATCTACATCTCCCACAACCTGGGCCTCATCCTCGAGACCTGCGACCGCGTGTTCGTCATGTACTCCGGTGAGGTTGTCGAGGAGGGCACGATCGATTCACTGTTCACCTGGCCACAGCATCCATACACGCACGGGCTCTTCGGGTGCATCCCCTTGCCCACGGCGGACAAGAACGCCGCGCCCCTCAAGCCGATTCCCGGCCAGCTTCCCCTGCCGCACGAACGGCCCCGAGGCTGTTTCTACGGACCCAGATGCACGCACTTCCTGGCCGGGTGCTGTGATCAGGACCACGTGCCCATGGAGCACGTCACCGGCAGTGCCGAGGATCACCGAGTCCGCTGCCTTCGCTGGACAGAAATCGATCACCGTGCGGAAGCGCCCGGCGGCGACGCACGTCCGCCGATGCAGATCGGGGAAGAGGTGCTCAGTGTCGAGCATATGCGCAAGTACTACGAGCTCCACGACAACTCGCTCAAGGCGATCATGTCCGGGAAGCGCACCCGGTACGTGAAGGCGAACGAATCGCTCAACTTCAAGGCCCGCCGGGGCGAGACCGTCGCCATCGTGGGCGAGTCAGGCTGCGGCAAGTCGACCTTCGCCAAGGTGTTGATGGGCCTGGAGACCGGCACGGACGGGGCCATTCGCCTCGAGGGCAAGGACATCATCAAGCAGGATGTGAGAGACCGGTCGCCGGAACAGATATCGGCGCTGCAGATGGTATTCCAGAACCCCTTCGACACGCTCAACCCGAGCCACTCCATTGGTCGTCAGATCGGGCGGGTGATCAGGCGGTTCGGGAAGGTCAAGGATCCGCAAAAGGTCCGTGATCGTGTGTTCGAGCTGCTCGACATCGTCAAGCTCCCGCGTGATTTCTACTACCGGCGCCCGCGTCAGCTTTCGGGCGGCCAGAAGCAACGCGTCGGTATTGCCCGGGCCTTTGCCGGCAATCCCGCCATGGTCATCGCGGACGAGCCAGTATCGGCGCTCGACGTGTCGGTTGCCGCCGCCGTGACCGAGCTGCTGATGGAAATCCAGCGCGACCACCACACGACTCTGCTGTTCATCAGCCACGACCTTTCGGTGGTCCGCTACCTGTCCGACTCGATCGTCGTGATGTATCTCGGCTGGATCATGGAGCGTGGGACAACCGAGGAAATCTTCGCACCGCCGTATCATCCGTACACCGAGGCGTTGCTATCGGCGGTCCCGATCGCCGATCCGGAGGTGACGAAGCGAGAGATCGTGCTGGCGGGGAACCTCCCCAGCGTCATGGACCCGCCCAAGGGCTGTCCGTTCTGCACGCGCTGTCCGCGCAGGATCGGCTCGATCTGTGACGAGCAACCGCCGCCGGAGAGAGAGGTATCACCGGGGCACGTCATCGCGTGCCACATACCGGTCGAGGAGTTGCAGGCGGTCCCGCCGGTCATCCATGTCCCGACCGCGGAGGAACGGAAGCACCGGCAGGCGGCGCGCGCCGACTAGCGTACTGCTCTTGATCCACGGCTTTGGCCCTGCGCGCTGGATCCAGGGGCGCCCAGACACAGGAAGGGGCCCGTGAGAGGGCCCCTTCCCCGACTCCGGCCCCGACTTGTGCCGCGGCCGCGTTGTGTGCGCCGCTGGGCGAATCAGGCCGCGTCCACCGCCTTCATGGACAAGCGGATTCGACCCTGCTTGTCGACCTCGAGCACCTTGACTCGCACCACCTGCCCCTCGGTCAGCTTGTCGGCCACGCTCTGGACCCGCTCGTTCGAAATCTGCGAGATGTGAACGAGCCCGTCCTTGCCCGGCAGGATATTCACGAACGCGCCGAAGTCCATGATCTTCGCGACCTTGCCCTCGTAGATCGTCCCTACCTCGACGTCCGCCGTGAGTTGCTCGATGCGCTTCTTGGCCGCCTCGGCTGCCTGCTTGTCCGCGGAGGCAATCTTGATGAGCCCGTCGTCCTCGATATCGATCGTGGCGCCCGTCTCCTCCGTGATCCCACGGATTACCGAACCACCCTTGCCGATCACGCTCGCGATCTTCTCGGGATCGATCTTGACGGTAATGAATCTCGGGGCGTACTCGGACAGGTCCGCACGCGGGTCCGCGATCTCGCGGTTCATGATCCCGAGGATGTGCAGCCGGCCTTCGCGCGCCTGCTCGAGCGCCTGCTCCATGATCTCCCGGGTGATGCCATCGATCTTGATGTCCATCTGCAGCGCGGTGACACCACCCTCGGAGCCGGCCACCTTGAAGTCCATGTCGCCGAGGTGATCCTCGTCGCCCAGGATGTCGGACAGCACGGCAAAGCGCTCGCCCTCCTTGATCAGCCCCATCGCGATGCCCGCGACCGGAGCCTGGATCGGCACGCCGGCATCCATCAGCGCGAGGCTGGTGCCGCAGACGCTGGCCATGGAGCTCGAGCCATTGGACTCCGTGATCTCGGAAACCACGCGAATCACGTACGGGAAGTCCTCCGCGTTCGGCATCACGCCCGCCAGACCGCGCTTCGCCAGCTTCCCGTGGCCGATCTCCCGTCGCTTCGGCGATCCGATGAAGCCGGTCTCGCCGACACAGTACGGCGGGAAGTTGTAGTGCAGCATGAACTGGTCGCGGTACTCACCCTCGAGCGCGTCGATGATCTGCGCGTCGCGCCCCGTGCCCAGCGTCGTGATCACCACGGCCTGTGTCTCGCCGCGCGTGAATATGGCCGAGCCATGGGTGCGTGGCAGGATGCCCGTATGGACCTCGATCGGCCGCACCGAGCGTGTGTCGCGCCCGTCGATGCGATCCGCCCCGTCCAGGATGCGGTCCCGGACGAGTTTCTTCTCGAGCTTGCCGAACGCCGCCTTCACGTCGTCCGGCGCCCAGCCCTTCTCGGTGTCCGCCAGGCGCTCGACCACGTCGCTGCGCAGGGCGCCGACGCGATCCTGACGCTCGAGCTTGTCGGCCACCTGGTACGCGGCCTCGAGGTCGGCCCGGACGGCCGTCGCGACTGCCTCGTCCAGCGTGGCGTCGCGTTCCGCCGGCTGCCAGTCCCAGCGTGGCGCGCCGGCCTCGGCCACGAGCTCATTGATCGCACCGATGGCGGACTGCATCTGCTCGTGTCCGTACATTACCGCATCGAGCATGACCTTCTCGGGAAGCACCTGTGCCTCGGACTCGACCATGAGCACGGCCTTGTCGGTACCCGCGACCACGAGATTCAGCTGCGAGTTCTCGAGCTGGCTGCGTGTCGGGTTCAGCACGTATCCGCCATCGACGTATCCCACACGTGCCGCCCCGATCGGCCCCGCGAACGGCATGCCGGACAGCGACAGCGCCGCGGACGCACCGATCATCGCCGGGATGTCGGGGTCCACTTCCTGGTTCACCGACATCACGGTCGCGATGACCTGGACCTCGTTGCGGAAGCCGTCAGGGAAGAGCGGGCGGATGGGCCGATCGATCAGGCGGGAGGTCAGCGTCTCCTTCTCGGAGGGCCGGCCCTCACGCTTGAAAAAACCGCCGGGTACTTTGCCGGCGGCGTAGGTGCGTTCCTGGTAATTCACGGTGAGCGGGAAGAAGGGGCGGGACGGGTCGGCGTCCTTGCGACCGACGGCGGTCACGAGTACTACGGTGTCCGACATCTCCACCCACACGGCGCCGGTCGCCTGGCGGGCAACGCGGCCCGTCTCCAGCGTGACGGTATGCTCACCGTACTGGAATGTCTTTCTTTGTACGGGCACGAAAATTCTCCGGTCCGGAATTACGGCTGGGAAGCGATCAGCGGCGCAGGCCGAGCCGCTGGATGAGGTCCTGGTAGCGCTGGCGGTCGTTGCCCTTGAGGTAGTCCAGCATCTTGCGACGCTGGCTGACCATCTTCAGCAGGCCGCGGCGGGAGTGATGGTCGTGCTTGTGCGTGTCGAAGTGCTCGGTCAAGTGCTGAATCCGGGCGGACAGCAGGGCCACCTGCACCTCGGGCGAGCCGGTATCGCCGTCCCCGCGGCGGAAATCGTCGACAATCTTGGCCTTCTCTTCGGCACTCAGGCTGGACATGGACGCTCGCTCCTCAAACCGGCTCCGGCAAAAGCGGTATTGTAACAGGCACGCCCCCGCAAACAAGCGGGGCCGTGCGGATTTTTTCAGAGATTCATCAGGCGCTTAGGCGCAACTCGCCCGTCTTCCTGCACCCGGCCCATGCCAATGAAACCCTGGCCGGACTCGTACATGCGGAGCAGCCCGGAGGTTGGCGCCCGCGGGACCTGGACCGCCTGGCCCTGCCGCAGGAACTCGGCCAGCTCGGTACTCACGTCTACGCGCGGCCAGTCCTCGAGCGCGGAATCCACCGGCCGCAGCAGTCCATCGAGCGCATCCGGGCCTTTCGTGGATGCCGCGCGCACGGCCTCCAGCGTCACCATCGCGGACTCGCGGAACGGCCCGACCCCCAGGCGGCGGAGCGCGATCACATGGGCCCCGCAACCCAACGCGCGGCCGAGATCCTCGGCCAGGGTGCGGACGTAGGTCCCCTTGGCGCAGCGGACGCGCAACGCCACGTCGCGGCCGTCGATCCCGATCAACTCGAGGCAGTGAATGCGTGTACGACGGGGCGCGCGCTCGACCTCTTCGCCGCGCCGGGCGTACTCGTACAACGGCCGACCGCCCCGCTTCAGCGCCGAGTACATCGGCGGCACCTGCTCGATGTCGCCACGCAGGCCTTCCAGCGCCCGTTCGATGGCATCCGGATCGACACCCTCGACCGGCTGGCGCTCGACGATCTCGCCGTCGGCGTCACCGCTGTCCGTACGTTCGCCCAGGCGCGCGGTGAACCGGTAGTCCTTGTCGGCATCGAGCAGGAACGCCGATACTTTCGTCGCTTCCCCGAGGCAAACGGGCAGCAGCCCGGTCGCCATCGGATCGAGGCTGCCCGTGTGGCCGGCCTTGCGTGCATCGAACAGGCGCTTGACTTCCTGCAGGGCCCGGTTCGACGTGGCCGCGGCCGGCTTGTCCAGCAGGAGTATGCCGTTTACCGCGCGCCCGCGTTGCCGCCGCCCCAAGGTGCCATTCCTCCGGTATCACTGCCCGTCGCCGGGATCGTCTCGCAGGAGCCGCGCGACGCGATCCGCACGATCGAGCGACGCATCATAGTGGAACACCAGGCGCGGCACCCCGCGCAACTGCAGGCGCTCGCCAAGTCTTCCGCGCAGGAATCCCGCCGCGCGATTGAGCCCGGAGACCGTCGCCTCGGGGTCCTCCGTCTGCAGCACGGTGACGAACACCTTCGCATTCGTCAGGTCCGGGCTGACATCCACCCCGGAGACGGTCACCATGCCCGTCACGCGCGGATCCTTCACCGTCCGGACGAGCTCGCCGAGCTCTCTCTGGATCTGGTCGGCCACGCGGTAGCGGCGCGGGTACTCTCGCGGCATCAGTCCATCCGGGGCGGGACAATCAGATCGTCCGCGCCACTTCGGTGCGCTCGAACACCTCGATCTGGTCGCCCGGCTTCACGTCGTTGTAGTTGCGGACACCGATGCCACACTCGGTCCCCATTCGGACCTCGTTGACGTCATCCTTGAACCGTCGCAACGACTCGAGCTCGCCCTCGTAGATCACGACGTTATCGCGCAGCACGCGAATCGGCGCACTGCGACGCACCACGCCGTCGACCACGAGACAGCCCGCGATCTGGCCGAACTTCGGCGATTTGAACACGTCCTTCACCTCGGCCAGGCCGATGATCTCCTCGCGCACTTCCGGCGCGAGCATGCCGCTGACCTGCGCCTTGAGCTGATCGATCACATCGTAGATCACGCTGTGATAGCGCACGTCCAGGCTGTGCTCCTCGATCAACCGACGGGCCGAGGAATCGGCGCGGACGTTGAACCCGACCAGCGTGGCGCTCGACGCGATCGCGAGGTTCACGTCGGACTCGTTGATCCCCCCGACACCGCCGCCGATCACCTTGACCTTGACCTCGTCCGAGGACAGCTTCTCCAGGCTTTCCCGCAGGGCTTCGAAGCTCCCCTGCACGTCGGCCTTGATGACCGAGTTGACCACCTGCGTCTCGTCCTCGCGGATCTGGGAGAAGATGTCCTCGGCCGTGGCGGCCTGGCGCTGGGCCAGGCGCTGATCGCGCGATTTTTCGCGTCGGTATTCGGCGAACTCGCGGGCCTTGCGTTCATCGGCCACGACGACCATGTCGTCGCCCGCCGACGGCGCACCGGAGAGGCCGAGCAGCACGGCGGGCATGGACGGTCCGGCGGACTCGATGCCCTTCCCGGCTTCGTCGAACAGCGCGCGCACGCGCCCGAACTCCGTCCCGCAGAGCACGATGTCGCCCTGGTGCAGGCGGCCGCTCTGAACCAGCACGGTCGCCACCGGGCCACGACCCTTCTCGAGCGTGGACTCGACGACCACGCCGCGCGCCGGTCCTTCCGGCGGCGCCTTCAGCTCGAGCACCTCGGCCTGCAGCAGGATCGAGTCCAGCAGATTGTCCACACCGTCACCCTTGAGCGCGGAGACCGGCACGAACATGACGTCGCCGCCCCAGTCTTCGGGGATTACGTTCTGCGCCGAGAGTTCGTTCTTGACCCGGTCCGGATCCGCCTCGTCCTTGTCCATCTTGTTCATGGCCACGACCAGGGGGACCCCCGCTGCGCGCGCGTGCTGGATCGCCTCGATCGTTTGCGGCTTGACACCGTCATCCGCAGCCACGACCAGCACGACGATGTCCGTGCTCTGCGCTCCGCGCGCGCGCATCGCAGTGAACGCGGCATGGCCCGGGGTATCGAGGAACGTCACCACTCCGGTGGGCGTCTCGACGTGGTAAGCGCCAATATGCTGGGTGATCCCGCCCGCCTCGCCTGCAGTGACCTTGGTCCGCCGGATGTGGTCCAGCAGCGAGGTCTTGCCATGATCGACGTGCCCCATGACGGTGACGACCGGCGGTCGCGGCGCCGGCTCGGACGTCTGCTCGGGGATCACGTCCTGCGCCATCTGTTCCTCGACATCGCTCTCGGACTGGGAGACGGGCGTGTGACCCAGCTCCTCCACCACGAGCAGTGCGGTTTCCTGGTCGAGCGTCTGGTTGATCGTTGCCATGACACCCATGCCCATCAGCGTCTTGATGAGCTCCGGCGCCTTGACGGCCATCTTCTGGGCCAGGTCGCCCACGGTGATCGTTTCGGGCACGGTCACCTCGCGCTTCACCGGCTGCGTAGGCTTTTCGAAGCCATGGCGCGCACCCGTATGCACCGGCGCGGCGCGCGACGTGCGCTGCTGCTTCTTGCGCCGCCCCGACTTGCCCTTGGCCACGTGAAGCTCATTACGGCCGTAGGCATCCCACTCGGGTTCCTCGCGCTTGCCGGCCCGCCGCTTGCCACTGCGCCGACGGCTCTCGTCCTGCGTCGGCGCAGGCCCGGCCTCGGCCTGGCGGGGCTCGGTCGGCTTCGCCTCGGCCACCGCGGCGGACTGCGCTTCCGACTCGCGGCGCGCCTTTTCCTCGGCTTCGAGTCGCGCCTGCTCCTCCGCTTCGCGTCGCTGGCGCTCTTCCTCCTCCTGGGCCTTGCGCTGCGCTTCCTCACGCTCCTGCTGCTGGCGCTCTTCCTCCGCGCGCTTGGCCTCCTCGGCCTGACGCCGCTTCTCCTCCAGCTCGCGCAACTCTTCTTCCTTGCGCTCACGCTCGGCCTCGAGCTCCTGCATTCGCTCTTGCTCGGCCTCGGCTGCGACGCTTCGGCGCACGTACGTACGACGTCCGCGCACCTCGACGTTGACGGCCTTCTTGGCCGCGCCCCCGCCGGCGCGCACCTCGCTCACACTCTTGCGCCGCAGTGTGATTCGGTTCGCGGCCCCACCGGAGTCGCCATCGCCGTTCGTCGCCTTCCCATGGGAGCGGCGCAGATACTCGAGAAGCTGCATCTTCTCGTCGTCGCTGATCGCGTCGTCCGCGCTCGACTTGCCGACACCGGCCTCACCGAGCTGCTCGAGCAGCCGATCGACCGGCGTGCCCACGACCTCGGCCAGTTGTTTGACGGTCACCTCTGCCATCCGGTCACCCCCTGGGAAACTCTGATTCGATCATTCTTCCACTGATTCCGTTCACGTCGCACACCCGGCCGACTCGGCCAAAGGGCTCGCGTCATGCCTGGCCCGACATGCATCGTGCCGCACAATCGTCCGATCCCGTTCCACTGATCCCAACGTGAGCAAAGTCTCACTCAGAGCGCCGGAAAAGCCCAGCTGCAAGGCGCGTTCGTGCACGCATGGTACCCCCATGTCAAGCGAACGCAACGCCGCAGACGGGCATCCACGGCGCTCCCTGCGGGCGGAAATGGACCGGGCCATGTGCGACGTTGCTCGTTCCTGAAAGGAGCATCGCCCTTCCGGCGAACACGCGCCTTGCGCGTGCCCCGGCAATGACCCGCTGAGTCGGGCTTTACTGGCTTCGGATCGGTAATTTATTCCGCCGCTCCCTGCGCCTGCTCGGCGAACCAGGGTTCGCGCGCCTTCATGATCACCTTTCCAGCCCAATCGCCGTCCATGCCGTCGATCTCGAGCAGGTCGTCCACCGACTGCTCCGCGAGCTCGTCCAGCGTCCGGATTCCTTTCGCCGCGAGGCGCCAGGCCATCTCGCCGGTCATGCCCTCCAGGGCGAGCAGATCCTGCGAAGGCTCGTTTTCTCCGAGGGCCTCCTCGCTCGCAATCGCGCGCGTCAGCAGTGCATCGCGCGCGCGATTCCGAAGCTCGCGCACCACGTCCTCGTCGAATTCCTCGATCTCGAGCAGCTCGGACTCGGGCACGTACGCGACTTCCTCGACACTCGTGAAACCTTCCTGCACGAGGATGTTCGCCACCTCTTCGTCGACCACGAGCTGCTGCTTGAACATGTCCCGGGTCGTACGCGACTCGGCCTCCGTCTTTTCCTCGGCCTGCTGCTCGTCGAGGACGTTCAGCGTCCAGCCCGTGAGCTCGCTCGCGAGGCGCACGTTCTGGCCATTGCGACCGATCGCGAGCGACAGCTTGTCTTCCTCGACGACCAGATCCATCGTCTTCGAGTCCTCGTCAACAACGATGGAGCCCACGTCCGCCGGCGACATCGCGTTGATGACGAACTGCGCCGGGTTCTCGTCCCAGAGGATGATATCGACGCGCTCGCCCGCGAGTTCGTTCGACACGGTCTGCACCCGGGAGCCGCGCATGCCCACGCATGCACCGACCGGGTCGAGGCGCGGGTCCTTCGACAGCACCGCGATCTTGGCGCGGAGGCCCGGATCGCGGGCCGCACCCTTGATCTCGATGAGGCCCTGCCCGACCTCGGGCACCTCGAGCTTGAACAGCTCGATCAGCAGATCCGGTGCCGTGCGACTCACGAACAGCTGCGGACCGCGCGGCTCGCTGCGCACCTCGCGCAGGTAGCCGCGCACGCGATCGCCCGGACGTACGGCCTCGCGCGGGATCATCTCTTCACGCGGAACGAACGCCTCGGCATTGTTGCCGAGATCCAGGTACATGCCCGCGCGGTCGACCCGCTTGACGATGCCCATGAGCAGCTCACCGACCCGGTCCCGGTAGGCCTCGACCACCCGCTGGCGCTCGGCCTCGCGCACTTTCTGCACGATCACCTGTTTTGCCGTCTGCGCGGCGATTCGGCCGAATTCCACCGATTCCATCGGATCCTCGACGAACTGCCCAACCTCGATCTCGGGCTCTTCCTGTCGGGCCGCGGTCAGCGTGATCTGGCGTGTCGGCGCGTCCTGCTCGTAGTCGTCCTCGACGACCTCCCATCGACGGAACGTGGAGTAAGCGCCCGTCTCGCGATCGATGGCGACACGCACGTCGATGTCGCCGCCATGCCTCTTCCTCGTGGCCGAGGCCAGTGCCGACTCCAGGGCCTCGAAGATGATTTCCTTGTCCACCGCCTTTTCATTGGAGACGGTGTCGACCACCAGCAGGATGTCTTTGTTCATTTCCATGCCACTCAACGACTGGTTCACACCCCTGTACCGGTCCACCGGAACGGGATCTACATGTCTGCAATCAGGTGCGCTTCGTCGACCGCATCCAGCGGCAACGCCCACGTGTCACCGTCCACTTCCACCAGGGCCGCCTCGTCGCGGACGCCGACGAGCATGCCCTTGAACCGCTTGCGGCCCTCGAGCGCCGTACCCAGCCGCACGAAGACCCGCGATCCGACCTGTCGCTCGAAGTCCGACCGCTCGAACAGGGGCCGGTTGATCCCGGGAGAGGACACTTCGAGCACATAGGCCTCCGGGATGGGGTCGTCCACATCCAGAGACGCGGACAGACGTTCGCTCACGGCGGCGCAGTCGTCCACCGTAATGCCGTCCTCCGCGTCTATGTAGACCCGCAGGCGCCCGTTTCCTGGACCCCCGCCGTACTCCACACCGACCAGGTCGTAGCCCATGCCCTCGACGACCGGCTCGACACACGCCCGGATTGCGCTTGACGCCCGGCGCATCGTCCTCCTCGCGGCCGGTACCTCGACCCGGGCGACCACCGCCCGGATTTTTGGACCGGGAACAAAAAGGCCCCTCGAAAAGGGGCCTCGCGAAATCCCGAATTCTGGTAGCGGGGGCAGGATTCGAACCTGCGACCTTCGGGTTATGAGCCCGACGAGCTGCCAGACTGCTCCACCCCGCAACCGCAGCAGCGGATTCTAGGCGCCACGGGCGGTCAATGCAACCCCCCGCACTACCAGGAGATCGCCGCCAGGCACCAGCTCATGAGCACCGCCGGGTACAGGCCCAGTGCAAGCGTCGCGAGACCGTTCGCCGAGAGGGCCACACGCAGGCCGATGCCTTCCTGCAGCGCGCCGGTTTCGTCGGGTGCGTCGAAGTACATGAGCTTGACGACCCGCAGGTAGTAGAACGCCCCGACGACCGAGAACAGGACGCCCACGATGGCCAGCCAGACCTGGTCGACCTGCACGACGCCGCGCAGGACCGACAGCTTCGCGTAGAAGCCCGCGAACGGCGGCACACCGGCCAGAGAGAACATGAAGAACAGCATCATCAGCGCGAACCAGGGGCTGCGCTCGTTGAGACCCTTGAAGTCATCGAGAGTCTCGGCCTCGAGGCCCCGCCGGCTGAGCAGAATGATCATGCCGAATGCGCCGGCCGACATGATCGCGTAGACGATCACGTAGAACATGGCCGCCGAATAGCCTTGCGCGGTACCCGCCAGGATGCCGAGCAGGATGAACCCCACGTGCGAGATCGTGGAATACGCCAGCATGCGCTTGATGTTGGTCTGGGCGATGGCGACCACGTTGCCGATGACCAGCGACAGGACGGCCAGCACCGAGAGCATGACCTGCCAGTCCGGCTGCAGGACCCCGAGGCCCTCCGCGAGCAGCCGCATGAACAGGGCGAAGGCGGCGATCTTCGGCGCGGCCGATATGTACAGCGTCACCGCCGTCGGCGCCCCCTCGTACACATCCGGCAACCAGGCGTGGAACGGTACTGCGCCGAGCTTGAAACCGAGCCCCACGATGATGAACACCATGCCGAGCATGGCACCGACCTCGTTCACACCGTGCTGGACCAGGTAGTTGTGGATCCCGGTGATGTTCAACGACCCGGTGAGACCGTAAATCAGCGACATCCCGTACAGGAGCATGCCCGAAGCCAGGGCGCCCAGAACGAAGTACTTCATCGCGGCCTCGCTCGACCGCGGCGAGTCGCGGTGGAAGGCCACGAGCGTGTACTGGCACAGCGACAGAAGCTCCAGCCCCAGGTACGCGGACAGCATGCTGTAGGCGGAGATCATGATCATCATGCCCAGCACGCCGAACAGCCCGATGACGAAGTACTCGCCCGTCAGGATGCCCCTGCCCTCCAGGTACGGACGCGAATAGGCGAACACGAACAGCGTCAGCACCAGTACCGACACCTTGAGCAGGAAGCTCATCGAATCCGCGATGAACGCGCCGTCGAACACGATGCGGGCGCCTTCGGGCTGCGCGGCGAGCGCCGTCACCAGCGTCGCGATCAGGGCAAGCTGCGCCAGGATGAACGTCGTGCCCCGACGCTCGCTCTTCACGAACAGGTCGGCGATGAGCACCACGCAAACCGCGCACAGCAGCACGATTTCCGGCAGCAGGGGCAGCAACTCGCTAGTCATCGGTATTCCGTCTCCCGGGGCCGCGAATCATGAATCAGGGGTTCCCTAGAGTTTCGACGTCGCGACCTGCGACACCAGCTTGTCGACCGAGGGATGCATGACTTCCACCAGCGGCCCGGGCCACAGTCCGATCGCGAGCACACCGATAGCCAGGATGCCCAGCACGAGGAATTCCCGGCGTCCGATATCCGCCAACGCGCCGACCCGCTCGTTCGCCACCGGGCCGAACACGACCCGCTTGACCATCCACAGCGTGTACGCGGCACCCAGGACGAGCGTGAGCGCCGCCAGCGCTGCGATCCAGAAGTCGGCGTGGAAGCTCGCCAGGATCACCATGAACTCGCCCACGAATCCGGAGGTTCCGGGGAGCCCCGCATTGCTCATTGCGAACAGGACCATGAACGTCGCAAACGCGGGCATGGCGTTCACCACGCCGCCATAGTCCGCGATCAGTCGTGTATGCATGCGGTCGTAGAGCACGCCGACACAAAGGAACAACGCCGCCGACACGAGACCGTGCGAAACCATCTGGACCACGGCACCCTCAATGCCCAGCCGGGCACCGGTGCCGGCCGGCGATTGTGCGAGGAGCAGGAACACGATGAACATGCCCAGCGTCACGAACCCCATATGCGAGATCGACGAATAGGCGATCAGCTTCTTGAGGTCCGTCTGGGCCAGTGCCACGAAGCCGATGTAGACCACCGCGATCAGCGACAGCACGATCACGAATCCGGCAAGGTACTGACTGGCGTCCGGCGTAATCGGAAGGCTCAGCCGCAACAGGCCGTATCCACCCATCTTCAGCATGATGGCCGCCAGGACGACCGACCCGCCGGTGGGTGCCTCCACGTGCGCGTCGGGAAGCCAGGTGTGTACCGGCCACATCGGGATCTTCACGGCGAACGCGATCAGAAACGCGACGAATATCCAGATCTGCTCACCGAGGCCGAGCGGCAGCGCCTGGAGCTCGCGCAGGTCGAACGTACCCGACTGGTAGTACAGGTAGATCAGCGCCACCAGCATCAGGACCGAACCCAGGAACGTGTACAGGAAGAACTTGATCGTGGCGTACACGCGCCGGGGACCGCCCCAGATCCCGATGATCAGGAACATCGGGATCAATTGCGCTTCCCAGAATACGTAGAAAAGGACGGCATCCAGCGCGCAGAAGACGCCGATCATGAGTCCTTCGAGGATCAGGAACGCGGCCATGTACTGGGCGACCCGATACTGAATCACCTCCCAGCCGGCGATCACAACGAGTGGAGTCACGAAGCTCGTCAGGAGAATCAACGGCAGCGCGATGCCATCGATGCCCAGGTGATAATTGATGTTGAAACTGGGAAGCCAGGGCAGGAACTCGCGGAACTGCATCGCCGCCGTCGAGGTATCGAACCCGAGATACAGGGGGATCGTCAGGGCGAACGTCGCGAGCGAGAACGCCAGGGCCAGGCGACGAGCGCCGGTGTCCCCCGACATCAGCACAACGATGCCTCCGACAATGGGCAACCAGATGACGACGCTCAGCATTGGCCAGTCCGCAAGCATGCTCGAAAATTCCAGTTGGTCTTCTTTTAGCGCGCCAGGATCCAGGTGAGCGCGACCAGCACGCCCAGGATCATCGCGAACGCATAGTGGTAGAGGTATCCGCTCTGCAAGTGCCGCAGGACGGCCGCGCCGCGAGCCACGACACGTGAGCTGCCGTTGACCAGCCAGCCGTCAATGATGCGCTGGTCCCCGACCGCAGACAGTCCGTTGCCGAGATGCCGCCCGCCCTGGGCGAACACGGCCTGGTACAGCTCGTCGAAACCGTACTTGTGGACCAGGACTCGGTAGAGCACACCGAAACGATCCGCCAGCGTTGCCGCAAGCTCGGGACGCCGGTACCAGATGTGCCAGGACAACACCACACCTGCCAGCGACAGGTAGACGGCCGGGCCCTCGAACCCTTCGACCATGAACGAGGCCCAACCGTGGAAATCCCCGGCGAGCTCCCCGATCACGTCATGCTGGGGCAGCACCACGATCGCGTTCCCGAAGTAGTGACCGAACAGCACGGGGTCGATCGTCCAGGCACCGATCACGGCCGACGGAATGGCAAGGAGCACCAGGGGCACCGTCACCACCCAAGGGCTCTCGTGCACGTGCTCCCGCGTGTGCTCATCCATGCGCGGTTCGCCATGGAACGTCAGGAAGAGCATGCGGAACGTGTAGACGGCCGTGACGAACACGCCGAGCAGCACGCACCAGTACGCAAATCCCGCACCCGGCAGGTCCGAATGGTGCACGGCCTCGATGATGGCGTCCTTGGAGAAGAAGCCGGCAAAGCCGGGGAAACCGATCAGTGCAAGCGAGCCAACCACCGCGGTGCCGTAGGTCACCGGCATGTAGCGCCACAGCCCGCCCATCCGGCGCATGTCCTGCTCGTGATGCAGGGCAATGATCACCGACCCCGCGGCGAGGAACAGCAGCGCCTTGAAGAACGCATGCGTCATGAGGTGGAAGATCGCGGCGGAGTACGCCGACGCGCCGAGTGCCACGGTCATGTACCCCAGCTGCGAAAGCGTCGAATAGGCGATCACACGCTTGATGTCGTGCTGCACGATACCCACGAGCCCCATGGCCAGCGCCGTGATGCCGCCGATGACCAGTACCGTGGACAGTGCCGCCTCCGAGTGCTCGAACAGGGGCGACATCCGCGCCACCATGAAGATGCCCGCGGTGACCATGGTCGCGGCGTGGATCAGCGCCGAGATCGGCGTCGGGCCTTCCATCGAGTCCGGCAGCCACACGTGCAGCGGCACCTGCGCCGACTTGCCCATCGCCCCGATGAACAAGAGGATGCAGGCCACCGACGCGGCCGACCACGGTACCCCGCCCAGGATGTCGATGCGAGCCTCTGCAAGACGGGATGCGCCGGCGAAGACGTCGGCGTAGTGCAGGCTGCCGGTGTAGGTCAGCACGGCACCAATGCCGAGCACGAACCCGAGGTCACCGACCCGATTCACGAGGAACGCCTTCAGGTTCGCGAAGATCGCGGATTCACGCGTGTACCAGAACCCGATCAGCAGGTAGGACATCAGTCCGACGGCTTCCCAGCCGAAGAACAGCTGCATGAAGTTGTTCGCCATCACCAGCATGAGCATGCCGAAGGTGAACAGCGAGATGTAGCAGAAGAAGCGCTGATAGCCCGGATCGTCGTGCATGTACCCGATGGTGTACACGTGCACCATGAGCGACACGCCCGTCACGGTCGCCATCATCAGGACCGTGAGCCGATCGACCAGGAACCCGACGTCGAACCGGATGCCGTCACTCACCATCCACGTGTATACCGCATGATCGTACGTCGCGCCGCCATCCAGCGCGATGTGTTTGAGCGCCACGAGCGACAGCGCGAAGGACACTGCCACGGCACCGATCGTCACCGTGTGCGCGCCGACCCGGCCGATCCGGCGACCGAACAGGCCCGCGACCAGTGCGCCGGCCAGTGGGAAGAGCGGGATGGCGAGATAGACGGATTCCATCGGATCAGCCCCGCAGCGTATCGAGATCGGCGACGTTGATCGTGCCGCGATTCCGGAACAGCACTACCAGGATCGCCAGCCCGATCGCCGCCTCGGCGGCCGCGACGGTCAGGATGAAGAACACGAACACCTGGCCCGCCACATCCTGCAGATAATGCGAAAAGGCGATGAAGTTCATGTTGACAGCCAGCAGCATGAGCTCGATCGACATCAGCAGGATGATGACGTTCTTCCGGTTGATGAAGATTCCGGCGACACTCAACCCGAACAGGATCGCGCCAAGAATCAGGTAATGCGACAGTGGGATCATCCCGACTGGCCTCCCCGTTGAAAGCTCGTACGCCGACCGCGGCCGGTTATCGCTTCTCGGCATCCATGCGCACGACGCGCAGGCGGTCCTGCTTGCGCGCGCGCACCTGCTTGCCGGGCGTCTGATACCGGGTACTCTCCGGACGCTTCCGCATCGTGAGCGAAATCGCCGCCACGATGGCCACGAGCAGGATCACGGCCGCGATCTCGAACTGGTACAGGTAGTCGCTGTAGAGCAGTTGACCCAGCGCCTGCGTGTTGCTGAACCCCTGCGGGGCGCGTGGCGGTGGCGCGTAGCGCTCCATGCCGAAGACCTGCGGGCCCACGATCAGGATCATCTCGCAGATCATCACGATCCCCACCAGGGCGCCGAGCGGCAGGTAGCGAACGAACCCCTCGCGCAGCGGCGCGACGTTCACGTCGATCATCATGACCACGAACAGGAACAGGACCATGACGGCACCCACGTAGACGACGATCAGCACGATCCCGAGAAACTCGGCTTCCAGCAGCAGCCAGAGGGCGGCCGCGGTAAAGAACGTGAGCACCAGGAACAGCACCGAGTGCACCGGGTTTCGCGCCGTGATCACGCGCAGCGCGGACGCGATCATGACCGCGGAGAAAAACCAGAACGTGAACTGCTCTAATGTCATGGATCCGGGGTTCCCTATCGGTACGGGGCATCGAGCTCGCGAGCCCGCGCGATTTCCGCCTCGTACTTGTCGCCGATCGCCAGCAGCTCCGACTTGGTGATGATCTGCTCGCCCCGCTGCTCGAAATGGTATTCGTGAATTCCCGTCTCGACGATCGAATCCACGGGGCACGACTCCTCGCACAGGCCACAATAGATGCACTTGAACAGGTCGATGTCGTAGCGCGTCGTACGACGCGTGCCGTCCTCGCGCTTCTGCGACTCGATGGTGATGGCCAGCGCGGGGCAGACCGCCTCGCAGAGCTTGCACGCAATGCACCGCTCCTCGCCGTTGGAATAGCGGCGCAGGGCGTGCAGTCCACGGAAGCGCGGCGACTTGGGCGTCTTCTCCTCCGGATAGGCAATCGTCACCTTGCGGGCAAAGAAGTTTCGCCCGGTAAGACGCATGCCCTTGACCAGCTCCCAGAGCAGGAATGTCTTGAAGAATCGCGTAATCGCACTCATCTCTGCGCGTTACCTCCCGGCCGCCCGGATTCGCGTCCGGCCGGTCATGCGAACCAGGGCGCCACGTGCAGGTAGGCCATCACGCCCTCGACGAAAATCCATACGATCGTCACGGGAATGAAGACCTTCCATCCGAGGCGCATGACCTGGTCGTACCGATAGCGTGGGAATGTCGCCCGGAACCACAGGAACAGGAACGACATCGCGACAATCTTGAGAAGGAGCCACTGGATACCGTCCTGGAGCAGGATCCAGTTGCCCCCGAATGTCCCGTCGGGCCATGGCGCCTGCCAGCCGCCGAGAAACATGACCGACGCCAGTCCGGCGATCAGGATCATGTTGGCGTATTCCGCCAGGAAGAAGATCGCGAAGGCCATGCCCGAGTATTCGACGTGGAAACCGGCCACAATCTCGGACTCGCCCTCGGCCACGTCGAATGGCAACCGGTTGGTCTCGGCCACGCCCGAGACCCAGTACACGACGAACAGCGGCAGCAGCGGCAGCCAGTTCCAGCACAGCAACCCGCCTTCCTGTCCCTGGGTGATGACCCCGAGGTTGAGACTGCCGCCGACCATGAGCACGCCGACGAGCGCGAAGCCCATCGCGATCTCGTATGCCACCATCTGCGCGGCCGACCGCAACGCCCCGAGGAACGCATACTTCGAGTTGGAGGCCCAGCCCGCGATGATCACGCCGTACACACCGACGGACGTCAGCGCCAGCACATACAGCAGCGCCGCATCGATGTCCGCGAGGATCCAGCCGTTGGCGAATGGCACGACCGCCCAGGTCGCGAGCGCGGGCCCCAGCGACAGGATCGGCGCCAGGAAGAACAGGAAGCGGTTGGCATTGGTCGGCAGGACCACTTCCTTGGTCAGCAGCTTGAGGCCGTCCGCGATCGGCTGGAGCAGGCCGCGCCAACCGACCCGGTTCGGACCCCGGCGCGACTGCATGTACCCGATGACGCGGCGTTCCGCGTACGTCAGATACGCCACGGCCAGCATCAGCGGGACCACGATCACGACGATCTTCAGGTTGATCTCGACGAACGTCCGGAGATCGCCAGGCAGGGACAGCCACCAGTGGATGAGCGTCTGGGTCATCACGTCTACGCCTTTGCCACTTCGACCGGCCCGCAGGCCGCTCCGAGTATCGCGGTTTCCGCCAGCGCCTGGGGCACCCACACGCAGCCATCGGCCACGCCCGAGTCCACCACCAGATCCAGTACCTGCTCGACGCCGTCCTGCTGCAGCACGATCCGGTCACCGTCCGCCGCCCCGATGCGCCCTGCCTCGGCGGGCGACAAGTGCGCGACCGCTCGGCCGGCATCCGCGGCGTGCTGCAGCGGCTCCGACCGACGCACCAGCGGATCCACGGAGTACATGGGCACGTCGCCGAACCGGACCAGGCCCGGTCTGACCACGGCCGGGCCTGTCGCCGTCGCGCCGGCGACGGCGTTGTCGAGCACCAGCTCTCGGCACTGCTCCTTGAGTTCGCGCCGTACCTCGGCCGCGGCGAAGTAGTCGAATCCGTCCACGCCGAACGCATTCCCGAGCACCCGCAGGATCTTCCACGCCGGGCGCGTTTCACCGGGCGGTGTGCCGGCTGCCTGGAAGTCCTGCCAGAGGCCCTCGGCATTCACGAATGTTCCGTCCGTCTCGGCAAAGGTCGCGGACGGCAGGATGACGTCGGCGTACTGGAGCATGTCGTCGGTCGTGAACGGCGTGATCGCGACGACCTTCTCGGCAGCGTGCATGGCAGCCGTCGCCGCCGCCGGATTCGCGCTGTCGTACTCGGGCTCGACGCCCAGCAGGAGGTAGCCCCGCCGCGGCTCGGACACGAGCGACGATGCATGGGCGCCCGCCCGGTCGAGCACGGCGCCCGCAGGCCCTCTGTGCGGCACGCAGCCGGCCAGCCACGCGCCGCACGCGTTGCCGGCCTCGGGCAGATAGCCGAAGCGCGCCCCCGTCAGGCGTGCGACCGCGTCGGCCAGCACGCGCAGGCGCGCAAGGTCCGGGTGCCCCATCGCCTGGCTCCCGAGAAATACGGCACGCATTTCGCCGGAAGACAGTGCCTCGGCGATCGCGCGGTGGCGCTGGTCGGGGTTTGCGGCGTGGAACGCCTCGCGTACCGAGTCCGGGACGGTGGCGCCACTGTGATCCGCCGCCGCGCGCCCGACCGCGGCCAGCTCGTTCGCCATCGCGTCGGGATGCGCAACGATCTCCTGGTCGACGTCGAAGTGCCACTCGAAACGGCGCGCGTTGATGAAGCTGACGCGAGCGCCCCGGGCCCGCACCGCCTTGCGCAGGCGATGGGCGGCGATCGGCTGCTCCTTGCGTACGTTCGAGCCGACGAGAAGCACGGCGTCGAGCGAATCCAGCTGCGCGATCGACTGCCCCAGCCAGGGCATGACGGGCGCGCTGGTGTCGTCGCCGAAATCCAGCTGGCGCAGACGATGATCGACATGCGGGCTACCGAGCCCGCGCACCAGTTTCTGGACCAGGTACTGCTCCTCGAGGGTAGCGTACGGAGACACGAGCGCCGCCAGCTGCTCCGGGCCGTACCGTTCCGCGACCTCCTGCAACGCGGTCACCGCCGCCGGCAGAGCCACGTCCCAGTCGACCTCCTCCCACACGCCGTTGCGTCGCAGCAGCGGCGCCAGCACCCGGCTCTCGCCATAGAGGCCGTGGCAGCTGTAGCGATCGCGGTCCGCGATCCAGGTCTCGTTGATCGACTCGTTGTCCCTGGGTACCGCGCGCATGATGTGGCCACCGCGCTGATGCAGGTACAGGTTCGACCCGATCGCATCGTGAGGTGACACCGTCGGCTGCTGTATCAGCTCCCATGCGCGGTAGGTGTAACGCGCCGGCTTGTTCGTCAGCGCTCCGACCGGGCAGAGATCGACGACGTTGCCCGACATCTCGGACTGGATCGTGCGGCCCACGTACGTCTCGATGCGCATGAACTCGCCACGCCCCGTCGCACCCAGTTCCTTGAGTCCCGCGATCTCCTCGCCGAAACGCACGCACCGCGTACAGTGGATGCAGCGCGTCATGTCCGTCGCGATGAGGGGGCCGAGATCCTCGTCCGTGACGGCGCGCTTGGATTCGGTGAACCGCGACACGCCCGCGCCGTACCCCATGGACAGATCCTGCAGCTCGCACTCACCGCCCTGGTCGCATATCGGGCAGTCCAGCGGGTGGTTGATGAGGAGGAATTCCATGGTCCCGCGCTGCGCGTCGAGGGCCGTTGCGGACTTCGTGCGCACCTTCATGCCGTCCGCCACGGGCGTGGCACAGGCGGGCAGCGGCTTGGGCGCCTTCTCCACCTCGACCAGGCACATGCGGCAGTTGGCGACCACCGACAGCTTGCGGTGGTAGCAGAAGCGTGGAATGTCGATTCCGGCCGCGTCCGTCGCCTCGATCAGCATCGCGCCCTTGCGCGCGCGGATGGGCTGACCGTCCACCTCGATTTCGACCGTTTCTTCGACCGTCTCTTCCGTCATGTCCGTCTCGTCGATACCGAAGGGGTCAGGCCGCCGCGGCGGTGCGGTCAGCCAGGACGCTGTGCCCATGCTCGATGTAGTACTCGAACTCGGGCCGGAAGTGCTTGAGGAAACTGCGTACCGGCATGGCGGCCGCGTCGCCGAGGGCGCAGATCGTGCGCCCCTCGATCCGGCGCGCCACCTGCTCCAGCCGGTCCAGGTCCTCCATGGACGCCTGTCCCCGCACGATGCGCGTGAGCATGCGGTAGAGCCACCCCGTACCCTCACGGCACGGCGTGCACTGACCGCAGGACTCGGACATGTAGAAGCGGGAAATCCGGCGCAGGGCCTCGACCATGTCCGTGCGGTCGTCCATTACGATCACCGCGCCGGAGCCGAGCAGCGAACCGGCGCGGGTGATGGAATCGAAATCCATGTTGGTCTGCAGCATCGCCTCGCCCGGGAGCACCGGCACGGACGATCCGCCGGGGATCACGGCCTTGAGCTTGCGACCGCCGCGCACGCCGCCGGCCAGGTCGAGCAGGTCACTGAACGGCGTCCCCATGGGAATCTCGAAATTGCCCGGCTTTTCGACGTGTCCCGAGACCGAGAAGATCTTCGTCCCACCCGAGTTCTCCACCCCGAGCCCCGCGAACCATTCACCCCCCTGGCGCAGCACGGTCGGAACGGAAGCGAGTGTCTCGGTGTTGTTGACCGTCGTGGGCAGGCCGTAGACGCCGTGCTGAGCGGGGAACGGCGGCTTGAACCGTGGAAGGCCCTTCTTGCCTTCCAGCGATTCCAGCAAGGCCGTCTCCTCGCCACAGATGTAGGCCCCGGCGCCGAGTACGTTGTGCAGGTCGAAGTCGATGCCGGTGCCCTGGATGTTCCGACCGAGCCAGCCGTGCTCGTAGGCCTCCGCCCTCGCCTGCTCCACGCGGCGGTAGACTTCGTCCATGAACTCTCCACGGAGGTAGTTGTAACCGAGCGTGGCGCCCATGGTGAATCCGCCGATGGCCATGCCCTCGATCAGCGCATGCGGATTGAAGCGCAGCAGGTCACGGTCCTTGCAGGTACCGGGCTCCGATTCGTCCGAGTTGCACACGAGGAACTTCTGCCCCGGTGCCGACCGCGGCATGAAGCTCCACTTGATGCCCACGGGGAAGCCGGCGCCACCGCGTCCGCGCAGGTTCGAGGTCTTGAGCTCCTCGATGATCTGCTCCTGCGTCATCTCGCCGTTGAGAATCGTCTGCCAGGCCTGGTAGCCGCCGAGGCGCACGTAGTTTTCGTATGTCCACGGCTCGTCGAACTGCAGCGTGGCGTAGCAGACCTGGTTGAGGTGCGAGGCGTCCAGCATCTCTCTACTCCAGCGAGTCCAGGATTTCGTCGACCCGCTCGGGCGTCAGGTCGGTGTAGTACACGTGATCGACCTGCATCATCGGCGCACTGCGGCAGGCAGCGAGGCACTCTTCCTCTTCCTTCAGGAAGATGCGTCCGTCTGCCGTGCTCTCACCGCGCTTGCAGCCCAGCCTCGTCTCGACGTGCGCCACCAGATCGTCGGCGCCACAGAGCATGCAGGATATGTTCGTGCAGATCGACACGGAGTGCCGACCGACCGGCTGGGTCTCGATCATGGAATAGAATGTGGCCACCTCGTAGGCCGTCACACGCGCGACGCCCATGTAGTCGGCCACGGCGTCCATCAGCTCGGCACTCACCCAGCCGCCGTGGTCGTGCTGTGCCGACACGAGGGCCTGCAGGATGGCCGACTGCTTCCCGCCCTCGGGAAACCTGGACATCCACGCGTCGATCTCGCCACGCACGTGCTCCGAGAGCAGGTGCGACTTGTCGTCTGCGTCGCTCACCGGTCGACCTCCCCGAACACGAGATCCTGCGTCCCGACGATGGCCACCACGTCGGCCAGCATGTGGCCCTGCACCATCTCGTTGAAGGCCGACAAGTGCGCGAAGCCGGGTGCCCGCAGCTTCACGCGGTAGGGCTTGTTGGCTCCGTCCGACACCAGGTAGCAACCGAACTCGCCTTTCGGCGCCTCCACCGCGGCGTAGGTCTCTCCCTGCGGCAGGCAAAAGCCTTCCGTGAACAGCTTGAAGTGGTGAATCAGCGATTCCATGTCGGCCTTCATCGTTTCGCGCGCCGGCGGTGCGATCTTGGCATCCTCGATCATCACCGGACCCGGGTTCTCGCGCAGCCAGGCGATGCACTGCCGGATGATGCGGACCGACTGGCGCATCTCCTCGATGCGGACCAGGTAACGGTCATAGCAGTCACCGTTCGTGCCCACCGGGATGTCGAAGTCCATGCGATCGTAGACCTCGTACGGCTGTTTCTTGCGCAGGTCCCATTCCACGCCGGAGCCGCGCAGCATGGGGCCGGTGAACCCGAGCGCGAGCGCACGCTCCGCAGTGATGACACCAATGTCCACCGTGCGCTGCTTCCAGATCCGGTTATCCGTCAGCAGCGTCTCGTACTCGTCGACCAGGCCCGGGAAGCGATTGCAGAAGTCCTCGATGAAATCGAGCATTGTGCCGGAGCGCGCCTCGTTGAGCTTCTCGACCTCGCGCTTCGAACGCCATCGGGATGCCTCGTACTGCGGCATGTAGCCGGGCAGATCGCGATGCACGCCACCCGGCCGGTAGTACTTGGCGTGCATGCGAGCGCCGGATACGGCCTCGTACACGTCCATCAACTCCTCACGCTCGCGGAAGCAGTACAGGAACACCGTCATCGCGCCCACGTCCAGCGCGTGCGCACCGAGCCAGAGCAGGTGATTGAGGATCCGGGTGATCTCGTCGAACATCACCCGGATGTACTGCGCGCGGATCGGCGGCTCGACGCCAAGCAGCCTCTCGATCGCTGCGACGTACGCGTGCTCGTTGCACATCATGGACACGTAGTCGAGGCGGTCCATGTAGCCGATGCTCTGAATGTACGGCTTCGTCTCGGCGAGCTTTTCGGTCGCTCGGTGCAGCAGGCCCACGTGCGGATCCGCCCGCTGAATGACCTCGCCGTCCATCTCGAGCACGAGACGAAGCACCCCATGCGCGGCCGGATGCTGCGGGCCGAAGTTCAGCGTGAAGTTCTGGATCTCAGGCATCGCCTTCGCCCTCTTCGGCCGGGTGCGCGTAGCGATTGTCCTCGCGGATCACCTTGGGCACGAGTACGCGTGGCTCGATCGTCACCGGCTGGTACACGACGCGCCCCTTCTCCGGATCGAAGCGCATCTCCACGTGACCGACCAGCGGGAAGTCCTTGCGGAACGGATGGCCCACGAAACCGTAGTCGGTCAGTATGCGGCGCAGGTCCGGGTGACCGTCGTACAGGATCCCGTACAGGTCGAACGCCTCGCGCTCGAACCAGTTGGCCACGGGCCAGACCGTGCTCAGTGTCGGCACCACCGGCGCGTCATCGTCCGGTGCGTAGCAGCGAATGCGCAGGCGCTGGTTGTTTGCACAGGAAAGCAGATGCACGACGGACGCATAGCGCGGATGCGGCAGCTCACCGGCCCGGGCCTCGTCTCCGAAGTGCAGGCGACCCGTGCTGTCCGCACCCTCCACGCCGCGCGAGTACCCGCTTTCGCTCAGGTCCCCGCGGGCCCACTCGTCCTCGCCGTACGACAGGTAATCCACGCCGCAGACATCGCTCAGCTGCTCGAACCGGAAGGGTGGTTCGTCGCGCACCGCCGTGGCAACCTCCACGAGCTGTTCGGCCGGCACGACGATGGTGACCTCGCCGACGGTCACGCCGCAGTCGGACAGCATGGTCCCGAACCGGTCCCTGAGGGCATCGGCGAGCTGCTGCACGCGTTGCGTCATCACGGTCCTCCGTTGGCTCCCGCGCACCCGGTGCCGGGGCGCGATCAGCGCGCGATGGTTTCGGTGCGGCGAATCTTCTTCTGCAGCTGGATGCAGCCGTAGAGCAGTGCCTCGGCCGTGGGCGGACAGCCGGGCACGTAGATGTCGACCGGCACGATGCGATCGCATCCGCGCACTACCGAGTACGAATAGTGGTAGTAACCACCACCGTTGGCACACGAACCCATCGAGATCACCCAGCGCGGCTCCGCCATCTGGTCGTACACCTTGCGCAGCGCAGGCGCCATCTTGTTGACGAGGGTGCCCGCCACGATCATCACATCGGACTGTCGCGGACTCGGTCGGAAAATGATGCCGAACCGGTCCATGTCATACCGCGCGGCGCCTGCGTGCATCATCTCGATGGCGCAACAGGCGAGGCCGAACGTCATCGGCCAGAGGGAGCCCGTGCGCGCCCAGTTGATGATCTTGTCCGCGGACGTGGTTACGAACCCTTTCTCGAGAACGCCTTCTATTCCCATTCCAGCGCCCCCTTCTTCCACTCGTAGATGAATCCGATCACGAGGATGCCGAGGAAGATACCCATCGACACGAACCCGGCCAGCCCGATGCGATCCAGGACGACGGCCCAGGGAAACAGAAAGGCGATCTCGAGATCGAAGATGATGAACAGGATCGCGACGAGGTAGTAGCGCACGTCGAACTTCATGCGCGAGTCCTCGAATGCCTCGAATCCGCACTCGTAGGGCGAGGTCTTCTCGGAATCGGGACGGTGCGGGCCGAGGATTCGGCCGAGCACGAGCGTGATGACGCCGATCCCGCCCCCGACCATGAGGAAGATCAGGATCGGCACGTAATTCGCGATCATGCTGAACCCCGGTGTCGATCGCGCGCCCCCGCGACGACGCCGCGGGACCGGGCGGATATCGTTGACGGCCGACGCGCCGGGCGCCTTCGGCCGGCGCGTCCCGTCCACGATACCACAGGTAAGAGCCTCCGATCCGCCCCCCGACGGGTCCGCAACCGGAGATCCGAAGAAATGGTGCCGACGCCCGGACTCGAACCGGGACGGCCAGTGGCCACTACCCCCTCAAGATAGCGCGTCTACCAATTCCGCCACGTCGGCATGGGCCCGTGTTCGTCACGGACACGGGGACCCGAAACTATTGCTGGTCCACGGGCGGCAGATCGCCCTGCGATCCGCTCGAACCCGGGCTGGGCGTCTCGGAGGAGCCGCTCGTCGACTGCTCCGGCGCACTGTCGGACTTCGCGGGCGCCTGCTCCGTGGGCGGCGCCGAGTCCACCACGCTCCCGCCGCTGTCCGAATGGTGCGCAGCGAGCACGGCGAGGCCGATACTGGTCACGAAGAACAGCGTCGCGAACATCGTGGTCATGCGGGTCAGGAACGAGCCGGAGCCGCGGGCCCCGAACACGGTCCCCGATGCGCCACTGCCGAATGCCGCCCCGGCGTCCGCACCCTTGCCCTGCTGCAGCAGCACGAGCCCGATGATGGTGAGCGCCAGGAGCACGTGCAGGATGAGCATGATGGTCTGCATGATTCCGCTCTGCTCTCTCAGTCGGCCGCGGCAATGTCCGCCGCCGTCCGGCATATGTTCAGGAATTCGATCGCATCGAGCGAGGCACCGCCGACGAGAGCCCCGTCGATATCGGGGCACCCGAAAAGCTCCGCCGCGTTCGATGCCTTCACGCTCCCGCCGTACAGGATGCGCGTGTCGCTCGCCAGATCCGGCGACCGCTCCATCAGAACGGCCCGAACGGCCGCGTGCACCTCCTGCGCCTGCTCCGGCGTCGCGGTACGCCCCGTACCGATCGCCCAGACCGGCTCGTAGGCCACGACGCTCCCCGTGAATGCGGCCGTGCCGGCCGCGTCCAGCACGGTCTGCAACTGACGCCGGACCACATCGAGCGTGTCGCCGACATCGCGCTGCGCGAGCGTCTCGCCGATGCACACGATCGGCACCAGCCCGGCATGCGCCGCCGCGACCACCTTCGCCGCAACGCCCGCGTCGGTCTCGCCATGACGCGCACGACGCTCCGAGTGCCCGACGATCGCGTATCCGCAACCGTACTCGGCGAGCATCCCCGCCGCGACCTCGCCCGTGAATGCGCCCTCGCGCTCCGCGGAGACATCCTGGGCACCGAGTGCGAGGGCCGTGTCCGCGAGGTGCGCGCCGGCTTCAGCCACGTGGACGAACGTCGGACACACCAGGACGTCGATGCCGTCGAGACCGGGCATCCCGGCCAGGACGGAATCGACCAGCGCCGTCACCCCGGCGCGCGTTCCGTGGAGTTTCCAGTTACCGGCGACCAGAGGTCGGCGCATGGCCGGCAGGCTTCCCTCGCGTCAAGCGTCGCAAGGGTACATGCGCGTCTCGTATAAATCAATTTGCCGACAGCCGCCGCGCAGGATCATGCCGGCGGCGGGCCGACACCGTCATCCAGACGCCCGTACGCCGCGCGCACGGCATCCGCGATCCGCTCTGCAAGCGGGCGCACTCCGTCCGCATCGGGACCCTCCACCATGACCCGGATCAGGGGCTCCGTGCCCGACGCGCGCAGCAGGACCCGACCGGCCGCGCCCAGTTCCGCCTCGACCGCCTCGACCGTGGCGCATACGCCCGCATCCGCACGCGGATCGACGCGCTCGGCGATGGGTACGTTCACGAGCACCTGCGGGTAGTACTCCATGCCCGCCGCCAGCTCGTCGAGGGCGAGTCCGCACTCGGCCATCCGCGCGAGCACCTGCAGCCCGGACACGATGCCGTCTCCCGTGGTCGTGCGATCCAGGCAGACGATATGACCGGAGGATTCCCCACCGAGCTTCCAGCCGTTCGCCCGGAGCTGCTCCAGGACGAAACGATCACCCACGGCGGCGCGAGCAAACGGGACGCCCATCTCGGCCAGGGCACGCTCCAGCCCCAGGTTCGACATCAGCGTGCCCACCACGCCACCCGCAAGATCGCCACGCTCATGGCGCGCCCGAGCCAGGATCAGCAGCAGTGCATCGCCATCGACGATGCGGCCGTGCCGGTCGACCATGATCACGCGGTCGCCATCGCCGTCGAAGGCGATACCCGCGTCCGCACCCTCGGCGATCACCCGCTGAGCGAGTGTCTCCGGCGCCGTTGCGCCACAGCCGGCGTTGATGTTGAGGCCATCGGGCGCCGAGCCGATGGCGATGACTTCCGCGCCCAGCTCGCGGAACACGCGGGGCGCGATGGAGTAGGTCGCACCGTGCGCACTGTCGACGACCAGGCGCAGGCCGCGAAAGTCGGTCCCGAACGGGATGGTACCCTTGCAGAACTCGATGTAGCGCCCCCGGGCATCCTCCACCCGCGACGCACGCCCGAGAACGCCCGAGTCGACCGTGGTCATGGGTTCCTCGAGCCGCGCCTCGATCTGCGCCTCGACCGCATCCGGCAGTTTCATGCCGTCGCCACCGAAGAACTTGACGCCGTTGTCGTAGTACGGATTGTGCGAGGCGCTGATCACGATGCCGGCGGCCTGGCGGAACGTGCGCGTGAGATAGGCAATCGCCGGCGTCGGCATGGGCCCCACAAGGCGCGCATTGACGCCGGCCGCGGCCAGGCCGGCCTCCAGCGCGGATTCCAGCATGTATCCGGACAGGCGCGTGTCCTTGCCGATCAGGACCTCGCGGCTGCCGTGGGCCGCGAGGACGCTGCCGGCGGCCCAGCCGAGACGCAGCACGAACTCCGCGGTCATCGGCCATTCCCCGACCCGACCGCGGATCCCGTCGGTTCCGAAATAGCGACATCCGCCCATGGCCTCACTCCCTCTCGCGATCTTCCTGCGCACTCGCCCGCACCGGGCACGACAACCCTGTTTCCACTTCAACCCTTCGCGCCCGTGCGCCGACGCCCGGTACCGACCTCAGCCTGCGGCTACCGGCGAGGCGCTCCGCTGTACCTCGCGCATCGCCGCCACAACGTCCAGTGCTTCCCGCGTCGCACGCACATCGTGCGCTCGCACGATGCGCGCTCCGCGATCCGCGGCGATCACGGCAACTGCAATGCTGCCGTACAGTCGCTCGTCGGAAGACGCACCGCCGAGTATGGTCCCGATCATTCGCTTGCGCGACATGCCGACGAGGACCGGCGCCTGCAGGCGCCGGACCAGGTCGCCGAGGTGCTCCAGCAGCAACAGATTGTGGGCCAGCGTCTTGCCGAAGCCGAATCCGGGGTCGAGCAGCAGGCGATCGCGCGCGATGCCGGCCGCAAAGCAGGCATCTGCCCGCTCTTGCAGGAAGTCGCCGACCTCCCGCACGACGTCCTCGTAGTGCGGAGCCTCCTGCATCGTTCGCGGCTGTCCCTGCATGTGCATCAGGCACACGAGTGCATCGAGCGGCGCCACCGCTTCCGGCGCTCCATGTTCGCGCAGCGCACGCACGTCATTGACCAGTGCGGCCCCGGCGCCGACTGCCTCGCGCATGAGGTCCGGCTTGCTGGTATCGATGGACAGTGGTACCGGAACTCGCCCGGCCAGCGCCTCGAGCACGGGAAGCACGCGGCGCCGTTCCTCGTCGAGCGTGACATCCTCCGCGCCGGGTCGCGTCGACTCGCCCCCGATGTCAATGATGTCCGCGCCTTCGACCGCCATCCGTTCCGCCTGTTCGATCGCGGATTCGGGATCGAGGAATCGACCGCCATCGGAGAAGGAGTCCGGCGTGACGTTGAGTACACCCATGACCAGCGGGCGCGCCTGCGCCAGGCGTTCGCGCAGCCGGCGGGTCCCCTCGGTCATGATTGCGCAGAGCTCGGTGAACGTCGGATCAAGGGGGGGAGGCCGCAGTGTCGCGCCATGATCGCACACGCGCGCAGCGCACGCCGTGATCGCCGATATCGAGCCCGGGCGTGTTCACGACGGCCCATTGAGGTACATCCCGGTCTCATCGCCTCGCCACGACGTGCGCGCGCGCCTGCGAATCGGTCAGTGCTGGCTGGCGGGTCCGCCGATCGAGCCCTTGCCAGTCTCGGAACCCGGGGAGGTGTCCGTTTCCTCGTCCGAAGCCTGGCTCTTGCCGGTCGTCGGCGGCTGGTCATCGTCGTGCCAGTCCGCGGGCGGCGGCGGCTCCCGGCCCTCCATGATGGCCCGGATCTGCTGGTGATCGATGGTCTCGTACTTCAGCAGCGCGTCCGCCATCACGTGGAGCTTTTCCATGTTGTCGCGCAGGATCTGCTCCGCCCGATCGTAGTTGCGGTCGATGAAGTGACGCACCTCCTCGTCGATCGCATGCTGCGTATCGTCCGACATGTGCTTGTGCTGGGTAACGGAACGACCCAGGAACACTTCGTTCTCGTCCTCGCCGTACGACAACGGGCCCAGCTTGTCGGACAGGCCCCATTTCATGACCATATTGCGCGCGATCTGCGTCGCGCGCTCGATGTCATTGGATGCGCCCGTCGTGATCTTCTCCGAGCCGAAGATCAGCTGCTCCGCGATACGCCCGCCGAACAGGCTCGAGATCTGGCTCTCGATCCCCTGCTTCGTATGGCTGTACCGATCCTCCTCGGGAAGGAACATCGTGATACCCAGCGCGCGGCCGCGCGGGATGATGCTCACCTTGTAGACCGGATCGTGATCCGGGACGGACAGTCCGACAATCGCGTGGCCGGCCTCATGGTATGCAGTCAGCCGTTTCTCGTCCTCGCTCATGATCATCGAGCGCCGTTCGGAGCCCATGATCAGCTTGTCCTTCGCGCGCTCGAATTCCTCCATCGCCACCGCCTTGCGGTTACCGCGAGCGGCGAACAGCGCCGCCTCGTTGACCAGGTTCGCGAGGTCGGCCCCGGAAAAACCGGGCGTACCGCGTGCGATGACACGCGCATCGACGTCGTCGCCGAGCGGCAGCTTCTGCATGTGCACCCGCAGGATGTGCTCGCGCCCGCGCAGGTCCGGCAAGGGCACGGTCACCTGGCGGTCGAAGCGGCCCGGCCGCAGCAGCGCGGGATCGAGCACGTCGGGGCGGTTGGTCGCCGCGATCACGATCACGCCCTCGTTGCCCTCGAAGCCATCCATCTCGACGAGCAGCTGGTTCAGCGTCTGTTCGCGCTCGTCGTGGCCACCGCCGAGACCGGCTCCGCGCTGACGTCCCACCGCATCGATCTCGTCGATGAAGATGATGCAGGGGGCGTGCTTCTTGGCCTGCTCGAACATATCGCGCACGCGCGAGGCGCCCACGCCGACGAACATCTCGACAAAGTCCGAGCCGGAGATGGTGAAGAACGGAACCTTGGCCTCGCCGGCGATCGCCTTGGCGAGCAGCGTCTTGCCGGTGCCCGGGGGGCCCACCATCAGCACGCCGCGCGGAATCTTGCCCCCGAGGCGCTGGAACTTGCCGGGGTCCTTGAGGAAGTCGACCAGCTCGACCACCTCTTCCTTGGCCTCGTCGACACCGGCGACGTCGTTGAACGTCACCTTGACCTGTTCCTCGCCCATCAGGCGCGCCTTGCTCTTGCCGAAGGACATGGCCCCGCGACCGGCACCGCCGCCCTGCATCTGGCGCATGAAGAAAATCCAGACGCCGATCAGCAGCAGGAACGGGAACCAGCTGATGAAGATCTGGGTGAGGATCGACGTGCTTTCGGGCGGCGCGGCCTTGATGGTCACGCTGTGGTCGAGCAGATCGCCGACCAGCACCGTATTGTCGGACTCCGGACTGTACGTGACAAAACGCTCGCCGCCCTGGAAACGGCCCTCGATCCGCCGCCCGTCCATGAGCACCGACTCCACGTCGCCGGACTTCACGTCGGTAATGAATTCGTTGTAGGCGATCTCCTGGCGCTGGCTGCTCTGCTGCCCGAAGTTGTTGAACACGGACATCAGGACAACGGCGATGACCACCCACAGCAGAATGTTCTTGAACAGGTCGTTCACGGTCACCTCAATTGTCGCAGGCCGCGTCCTGTCGCGGCCTCGGACGGGGTCAGACGGTACTATAGTTTCCGGTTGCTCGCCAGAACGTACACCTCGCGCGAACGGTCCCGCGAAGCCTTCGGCTTGCGAATCCGCACGGAACCGAAATCGCCCCGGAGCTGCGCGACGAAGGCATCGCTGCCCTCTCCCTGGAACATCTTCGTCAACAGAGATCCGCCCGGGTTCAGGATCCGGGTCGCCAGATCGTGCGCCAGCTCCGCCAGCGCCATCGCCGCCGGCTGGTCGACGGCGTCCACTCCGCTCATGTTGGGGGCCATGTCCGACATTACAAGGTCCGCCACCGCCCGATCGCCGCCCAGAGCCTCCAGCACAGCCACGAGGGTCTCGTCCTCGCGGAAGTCCCCCTGCACGAAACGCGCCCCGGGCACCGTGTCCATGGGGAGCAAATCGCTGGCAACCAGGATGCCGCGTGCGCCGAGCCGGGTCACCGCGTACTGCGACCAGCTCCCCGGGGCCGCGCCCAGGTCGACCACGCGCATGCCGGGCCGCAGCAGCCGGTCGCGCTCGTCGATCTCGATCAGCTTGTAGGCCGCACGCCCGCGGTAGCCTTCCGTCCGCGCCCGGCGCGTATAGGGGTCGTCAAAATGCTCGCGCAGCCAGCGCCGGCTGCTCCGGCTACGGGCCATGAGCGCCGTCCCCGGAGGCGCGCTCCGCCTGCCGAACCGCGAGCAGCAGACCGCGGGCCCGCGCGTGGATCCACAGGGCCCCGCCGATCCCGTATCCACCCAGCACGGCCAGCTCGCGCAGGCCATCCAGCCAATACACCACGGCCGGCGCACCCAGCGCGCCGACAACCACGATGGCCGCGAGTTCGCGCTTGACGGCCGCAAGCGCGGCCTCATGGCGCCGTGCTAGACTCGCGCCCGCTCCAGCAGCATCGGGAGGCGTGTCGTGCTCACCCGCTCGCAGGTCGCCTATCTTCGTGCGCAGGCCCATGGCAGAAAGCCCATCGTGCGCATCGGTCAGCGCGGGCTGACCGATGCCGTCGTCGCGGAACTGGAAGAGGCGCTGGATGCGCACGAACTGGTCAAGGTACGACTCCACGTCGGCGACCGGGCCACCCGGGCAGCGTGGATCTCGGAACTGTGCGAGCGTACCGGCGCGCAGACGGTACAGCAGATCGGTGCGACCGCATCGCTCTTCCGCCGCAACCCGGAGAAGCCGCGCATCGAGCTTCCCGGCTGAGCTCCAGGCCTACTCGTAGCGGATGCCGACGATCTCGTACTCGCGCCGGCCGCCGGGCGCTTCCACCTCCGCGACGTCGCCCTCCTCGCGTCCGATCAGGGCGCGGGCGATCGGCGAGCTGACGGAAATCAGGCCGGCATCGATGTCGGCCTCGCCGTCCCCAACGATCTGATAGGTCACTTCCTTCTCGCTTTCCAGGTCGAACAGGTCGACCGTGGCGCCGAACACGATCCGGCGGTTGCCCGCCAGGCTCGAGACGTCGATCACCTCGGCGTTCGACAGCTTGTCCTCGAGCTCGCTGATCCGGCCCTCGATGAATCCCTGCTGCTCGCGCGCGGCATGATATTCGGCGTTCTCCTTGAGATCGCCGTGCGCGCGTGCTTCGGCGATGGCCTCGATGACCTGGGGCCGCTCGATCGACTTGAGCCGATCGAGCTCCTCGCGAAGCTTGGCTGCACCCCGCGCGGTCAGCGGCGACCTGCTCATACGATCTCCTGGTGCAATTCCTGCAGCCGGCTCACCCGGCCATCCTCCGGGTACGACAGGGCCAGGCACACCGCTCGCCCACCCGCGATCGTGGTCGTGTATGCAACCTTGTGATTCAGCGCCTCGCGCCGGATCGTGTAGGAGTCGGCGATCGCCGATCTGCCTTCGGTCGTGTTGATGATCAGGGCGATCTCGTCGTTCTTGATCATGTCGACGATGTGCGGCCGCCCCTCCTTCACCTTGTTGATATGTTTACAGGGAATACCCGCGGCTTCAACCGCGGCGGCCGTCCCCTGCGTCGCGACGATCTCGAACCCGAACTCCGACAGGGTGTGCGCGATCTCGGTGGCCGCGGCCTTGTCGGCATCACGGACACTGATGAACGCCCGGCCCTTGCGGGGCAACGGATCGCCGGCCGCCATCTGGCTCTTCGCGAACGCCTCGCCGAACGAGCGCCCGACGCCCATCACCTCGCCCGTCGATTTCATCTCGGGTCCGAGCAGCGGGTCGACGCCCGCGAACTTGACGAAAGGAAACACGGCTTCCTTGACGCAATAGTACGGCGGAGTGACCGTACCCGTGAGGCCCTGCTCGGCGAGCGTGCGGCCGGCCATGCACAGCGCCGATGCCTTCGCGAGCGGCACGCCCGTCGCCTTGGAAACGAAGGGCACGGTGCGCGAAGCCCGCGGGTTCACTTCCAGAACATAGATGTCATCGCCCTGGATTGCGAACTGGGCGTTCATCAGGCCGACGACCTTCAGCTCGCGGGCGAGCCGGGTCATCTGGTCGCGCAGGCGCGCCTGCAGTGACTCGTCCAGCGTGTGCGGCGGCAGCGAGCAGGCAGAGTCTCCCGAATGCACGCCCGCCTGCTCGATGTGTTCCATGATCCCGCCGATGAAGACGTCGGTCCCGTCGGAGACGGCATCGACGTCGACCTCCAGGGCGTCGTCGAGGAACCGGTCCAGGAGCACCGGCGAGTCGTTCGACACGAGCACCGCTTCCTTCATGTAACGAACCAGGTCCTCGTCGGAGTGCACGATCTCCATGGCCCGGCCCCCCAGCACGTACGAAGGACGCACCATCAGCGGGTAGCCGATATGCTCAGCAAGCTCGCGCGCCTCGTCCGGATCCCGGGCCGTACGATTCGGCGGCTGCATGAGGCCCAGCTTGTGGATCAGCTGCTGGAACCGGTCGCGGTCCTCCGCCGTGTCGATCGACTCGGGGGATGTGCCGATGATCGGGGCACCGGCAGCCTCCAGTGCGCGTGCCAGCTTCAGCGGCGTCTGACCTCCGAACTGCACGATCACCCCGTCCGGCTTTTCCGTGTGCAGGATTTCGAGCGTGTCCTCGAGCGTCAGCGGCTCGAAGTACAGGCGATCCGAGGTGTCGAAATCCGTGGAGACCGTCTCCGGGTTGCAGTTGACCATGATGGTCTCGTAGCCGTCGTCCCGAAGGGCGAGCGCGGCATGCACGCAGCAATAGTCGAACTCGATACCCTGTCCGATCCGGTTGGGCCCGCCGCCGAGGACCATGATCTTGCGGCGCTCGCTCGGCTCGGCCTCGCACTCCTCCTCGTACGTCGAATACATGTATGCGGTCGCCGTGGCGAACTCGGCCGCGCAGGTGTCGACGCGCTTGAACGCCGGGCGGACGCCGAGCCCGTGCCGATACGTGCGCACCTCGTCCTCGCTGGTGCCGAGGAGGGTCGCGAGGCGATGATCGGAAAAACCCTTGCGCTTGAGCGTCCACATCCGGTCGCGCGTGAGCGCGTGCAGCGACGCACCACGCAGAGCCTGTTCCGTCTCCACCAGGTCGGCAATCTGTACCAGCCACCAGCGATCGATCCAGGTGAGCCGGAACACCTCTTCGACCGTCCAGCCCTTGCGGAACGCCTCGGCCACGTACCAGATGCGGCGATCGCCGGGATCGCGGAGCTCGTGCCGGATGTGACTGACCGCGTCCTCGCCCTCGAGCTCCGGGGGCATCACCTCGCTCAGCCCGTCCGCACCCGTCTCGAGACCGCGGAGGGCCTTCTGCAGCGATTCCTGAAACGTGCGGCCGATCGCCATAACCTCGCCGACCGACTTCATCTGTGTAGTCAGGCGCGGCTGCGTATGGGGAAACTTCTCGAACGTGAAACGCGGCACCTTGGTCACGACATAGTCGATCGTGGGTTCGAACGAGGCCGGCACCGCGCCACCGGTGATCTCGTTGCGCAGCTCGTCCAGCGTGTAGCCGCACGCGAGCTTCGCGGCGACCTTCGCGATCGGGAAGCCCGTGGCCTTCGACGCCAGCGCCGACGAACGCGACACCCGCGGGTTCATCTCGATGACAACCATGCGTCCAGTATCCGGGTCGATCGCGAACTGGACGTTCGATCCACCCGTATCGACACCGATCTTGCGCAGCACGGCCAGCGATGCGTCCCGCATCAGCTGATATTCCTTGTCGGTGAGCGTCTGCGCCGGAGCCACCGTGATGGAATCGCCCGTGTGCACACCCATCGGGTCCAGGTTCTCGATGGCGCACACGATGATGCAGTTGTCCGCGTGGTCGCGGACCACTTCCATCTCGAACTCCTTCCAGCCGAGCACGGATTCCTCGAGCAGCACCTCGTGGGTCGGCGAAAGCTCGAGTCCACGCTTGCAGATGTCCTCGAACTCCTCCCGGTTGAACGCGATACCGCCGCCGGAACCACCGAGCGTGAACGAGGGCCGGATGATGACCGGGAAGCCGAGATGCGCCTGTGCCTGCTGGGCTTCCTCCCAGGAGTGGGCGATGCGGGCCGTTGGAGTGGCGAGCCCGATATCGGCCATCGCCATGCGGAACTGCTCACGATCCTCCGCCATGTCGATCGCGACCTTGGAGGCACCGATCATCTCGACCCCGTGCTTCTCGAGCACCCCGTGCCGGTCGAGATCGAGGGCACAGTTCAGTGACGTCTGCCCCCCCATGGTGGGCAGCAGGGCGTCCGGCTTTTCCTTCTCGATCACGCGCTCGACCACGGACCAGTGCAGTGGCTCGATGTAGACCGCGTCCGCCATGTTGGGGTCGGTCATGATCGTGGCCGGGTTCGAGTTCACCAGGATGACACGGTAGCCCTCTTCCATGAGCGCCTTGCACGCCTGCGCGCCCGAATAGTCGAACTCGCAGGCCTGGCCGATCACGATCGGCCCTGCGCCGAGTAGCAGGATGCTCTTGATATCGGTGCGTTTCGGCATTGGGTCGCTGGCTCGCTGGTCAGGCCGCGCGTGCGGACATGAGCTCGATGAAATGGTCGAACAACGGCCGCATGTCGTGCGGTCCGGGGCTGGCCTCCGGGTGGCCCTGGAAGCCGAACACGGGCTTCTCCGTGTGGTGCACGCCCTGGAGCGATCCATCGAACAGCGACACGTGCGTGGTACGCAGGTTCGCCGGCAGCGTGCCGGCATCCACGGCGAAGCCGTGGTTCTGCGTGGAGATCATGACACGCCCCGTATCGAGGTCCTTCACGGGGTGGTTCGCGCCGTGGTGTCCGAACTTCATCTTCACCGTGCGCGCGCCGCAGGCGAGGCCGAGCAGCTGGTGTCCCAGGCAGATGCCGAAGACGGGCACGCCGCGTTCGATGAAGGTCCGTGTGGCCTCGATGGCATAGCCGCACGGCTCGGGATCGCCGGGGCCGTTCGAGAGGAACACGCCGTCGGGCGACAGTGCCAGCACCTCCTCGGCCGTCGTCTCGGCGGGCACGACGGTCAGTCGACAACCGCGGTCGGCGAGCAGGCGCAGGATGTTGCGCTTGACGCCGAAGTCGTAGGCCACGACGTGAAACCGGGCCGAGGCCGGGTCTTCCGGTGCCGGCAGCCCGTGCTCGAGACGCCACGTTCCCTGCGACCAGGGATAGGCTTCACGCGTGGATACCTCGCGCGCCAGATCGGCGCCCGCGATCCCGGGGAACGCCCGCGCCGTCTCGATGGCCGCGTCGACGTCCGGCTCCGGGCCGGCGACGATGCATCCGGACTGGGCCCCGTGCTCACGCAGGCGCCGGGTGAGCGCGCGCGTGTCGAGCTCGGCGATGGCGACGACGCCGCAGCGTGCGAGGTAGTCCGGCAGCGTCTCGCGCGCGCGCCAGTTGCTGGCGATCGGCGGCAGATCGCGAATGACGAGACCGGCCGCGTACACGTGGCTCGACTCGTCGTCCTCGTCCGTGGTCCCCACGTTGCCGATGTGGGGATACGTCAGCGTGACGATCTGCCGGGCATAGGACGGATCGGTCAGGATTTCCTGGTAGCCGGTCATGGCCGTGTTGAAGACGACCTCACCGGTGGACTGTCCCTGCGCCCCGACGGCGAGACCGCGGTACACGGTGCCGTCCGAGAGCGCGAGTATGGCGGCCGTCCCCAAGCGATTTCCTCCTGCCAGACACACGAAACGGGAAGTCCTCTCGAGGCCCTTCCCGTTTCCGGAGTACGCGCTGCATGCCCCTGATCGGGCGGACCGGATTCTACTGCAGGCGGGCCGTCACTGTCCACGCGGACCGCCGCTCGGCACGCCCGTGTCGGTCGCCAGCAGCTCGCGCACGAGGCTCGTGGCGAAGGCACCGCTGGGCAGCGAAAACGCGAGATCGAGGGTGTCCCCCGAGCGCGACCACGCCAGGTCGGCCGCCGCGGCCCGCAGTGAGCGCCTCCGCGCGGCCATGCCGATCGCCTCCAGCGCCTGCGCAAGTGCCGCCTCCTCGCTCAGCCAGGTTCGCTCGCGGGCGGCCATCTCGTCGGAGACCGGCTGCCGCCCGATACCCCACAAGGGGCCGGTGACGTCGAGGTCCAACTGCTGGATCCGCTCCGCGATGTCCGGCTCGTCGCCGCGAAATTCGAACACGGAGTGCGTGCCCGCCAGCATGAGGGCGTCCCCGGGCCGCGGGCTGCACCACGTGCCGTCCGCCACGCGGCAGTCCAGTATCCGGTTGAACAGCCAGGCCCGCGCCGCGGAGAGATGAATGCCGCGCGCGCGGCCCGCGTCGCGTTCGCCGTCCACCAGCTGGCGCCGGGCCTTGCGCAGGTTCTCGCCCTTGTGGCCGAAGCGCTGCGGACCGAAGTAGTTCGGAAAACCTCCGGCCCGAACGGCCCGCAGGCGGGCCTCGAGACTGTCCGGGTCGGCATTCAGCTCCCGTACGCGAATCGCGAAGCGATTCCGGCGATGCGTGCCGGGGCGCAGCTTGCGTCCGTGGCGAACCGCGCGCACGACGGCCCATTGCGCATCCGCTGGCGCGCTCCAGTCGGGATCCTCGCGGCCGGGCAACTGGACGGAAAACCACTGGACTGTCTCGGCATGCCGATCCTTCATCCCGGAGAAGCTCACCGCGCCGCGGCGGACGCCCGCGTGGCGCGCCAATGCCCAGGCCACGTCGTCCGTGTTCATTCCGCGCTTGCGCACGAGCAGCCAGGCGTGCTCGCCGCCCTCGCCGGGCTCGAACGCCAGCTGTTCCTCGACGCGAAAATCCTCCGGGCACGTGCGCAGGCGGCCCGTGCCGACCGGCCCGCCCCAGGCGAAGTGCAGGTCGTCGGGATGCACGTCAACGCTCTATGCTGTAGAGAAGATCTGCGCTCTGGTTGACGCCGGAGCGCGCCTCCACGGTCCAGGTGCGGGTCAGCTCGTAGCGCATGCGTACGCTGTTGGCCTGGTCCAGCAGGCCGATCCCGTAGCCGACGTACAGGCGCGGAGACAGATACCGCCCCAGCACCAGGGACGCGCCCTGGGTGTCCGCGCTGTCCTCCACGCTGACGCTCTGGATGCCGAGCTCACCGGCGATCCGCGTGCCCTCGCGCGAGCTCGCGAGCGCCGACGCCGCCGTCGCCACCGAGGAACGTTCATTGCTGGACGTCTCGCCCAGCGGGACGCCGACGATCAGGTACGAAAGCAATTGCGACTGCTGCATCGCGGGCTCGGAGAACAGGCTCACCTCGGGCTTGCGCAGTGTACCGCGCACGTTGACCCCCACCACCACGTCCTGCGGCTTGCGCACCGCACGCACGTCCAGGCCCGGATCCGCCACCGGCCCCCCATCGAACAGCACACGCCCACGCTCGATCGTCAGCGTCTGGCGGTAGATGGTGTACGTGCCGTCGACCACGCGAAGCTCCCCGGTCGCGCTGGTGAGCTGCTCGGGCTGCTCGCGGATCCGGATGTCGCCTGCCAGGCGCCCGGTAAGGCCGAACGCCTCGAGGTGCACGGCGTCACCCAGGTGCACGCGCACATCGGCGACCACGCGCCAGGCCGGCTCGTCCGGGGCGGCCCCCTTTTGCGCAGCCGGCCCGACGATGACGGCGTCGGGCGTCGTCTGCACGGTCCCGGACAGGTCACGCGGCGCGAGCCGCGCCTCCGGCACCGTTACGTCGCCACTCACGTGGACCGTATGGTCCTCGACACGCCACTGCAGGTCCGGGCTCACGACGATCCGGGCCTCGGGCAGGTCCGCTGCGGTAACGACCTCGCCCCGGATCGAACCGCGCCCGGTCCAGCCCTCCCCGGCGCGGGCGAAGCGCATGTCGGCCCGCAGGTCGCCCGACCCCGAGTGCCCGGTCACCTGGACGTCGATGCCCCCGCGCGCACTCCCCACGCTCGCGCTGAGCCCGGTCACGTCGATCCCCAGCGGAAGGATACTCACGCGCCCGTCCTGGAGGCGCATCTCCCCGCTCACGCCCGGGGCGGCGGTGGTCCCGTCGAATTGCAGATCCGCCGTCAGCGTGCCATCGACCGCACCGACCTGGGGCACGAGCGCGGCCAGCAGCCCCAGGTCACGGGCGTCCAAACGCAGCTGCCCGGCGATGCGGGACGGCGTGCCGAGCCCGACGCCGATCGTCGCCGCGATATGGCCGCCGCCGGCGAGTGGCAGCTCGACCATCGCGTCGACCCGGTCGCGCGCGATCGTCGCTTCCGCGTGGCCCCTGCCGTATTCGAGCAAGGTCTCCTCCTGGTCACCGAGGGTCCCGCGGACGCGACCCGGGGCGAGGTCGACACGTGCGGTGCCCGTCAGCGCGGCACCCCGGAGCTCCAGGCTGGCGGACAGGTCACAGCGGCCGTCGAACGCCAGCGTGTCCGGTGCGTAGGCACCCGCGATCGCCAGCGGCAGGTCGTGGCCGTCGACGGCCAGGCGCCAATCCGAGCCCTGGCCCGAAACCTGGGCGCACAGGCGTCCGCCGGGACCCTCCCAGCACGCGCCGGACAGGCCGAACTCGCCCGCCCGCCACGACACGGGCGCCGGGCCGGCGAGCCTCCAGGCCGACTGGCCGCGCGGGGTGAGCACTGCCCTGCGCAGCTGGCCGGACCAGGCGCCCCGCTCTGCCCGGCCCGCCAGAACCACGTCGGCATCGCCGTATTCACTCGCCACGCGCGCCTGCAGGTGGTGCTGGCCACGCGTACCGGACAGATCGAACCGCGCGTGCGCACTGCGCACGCCGCCGACGACGACCTCCCGGGTTTCGGCGACCATGCTCGTCTCCTCGTCCGGCGCCGTTGCCACGGTCCCGTGGACCTCGAGGCCGGCGGCCGCCAGGTCCCGCCAGCGCAGCCCGGAGGCCGACAGATCCAGCTGCACCCTGGGGGCGGTCGCCCGACCGGTCACCTGGCCCCGGGCCGTCAAGTGCCCCGAAGCGCCCGGGAGCAGACCGCCGAGCTCGGGCACCGCCACCTGCCAGTCGATGGCCGCTCGCTCCGCGAGCCGGCCGCTGGCCCGGAGCTCCGCGTCGCCCACGTCCAGGCGCGCATCCACGATCCTGAGCGTGTCGGCCGCGTATTCGACGCGACCGCGGCCGCGCACGGGCCGGTCGTTCACGGTACCCGCGATCCGCCGGATGTCGGCGCGAAGCTGCACAGGCCCCGACCAGGCAACGTCGATCCCCGCGTCCGCCGCCAGCGTGCCACTCGCGGGCAGTTCGAGGCGGGCAGGATCGACGTTCTCCACACCGATGTCGAAATGAGCCACCCCCGGCGCGCGCCAGTGCACGTGGCCAGTCGCGGTCGCCCGCGCGTCGCGCCAATCCGCATGGAGCTCCAGCGGATCGAGGCCATCCGTGGAACCGCTCGCCTGCCAGCGAACCCGGGCGCGACCCAGGCCGTTTCCGAGGTCGACACCGGCCGCGCCCGCGAGCTCGTAGGCATCGACGGTCCCGGTGATCGTTGCGTGGCCGTCCGGGCTTGTCACGCCCGGCGCAGCCAGCGGCCACCCGAGATCGTCCCAGTCCAGTGCGATGTCGGCCCTGGGCGGGCCCCCGTCCAGCGCCAGGCGTCCCGAGGCCGTCACGCGCGCGCCGGGACGGCGGGCCGGCTCCAGCGCGAGACGCTGGATGCGGATCGAATCGGGGCTGGCGGCAAGCTCCAGCCTCGCCCGGACCGAACCCACGGACTCGGCATCGACGTCCACGGTGCCCTTGGCGGCGACCTGGCGGAAAGTTCCGTCGAGGTCGAGGCTCGCGGCGATCGTGCCCGCCGGCACGGCCGGCCACCACTGGCCCGGACGCGTGGGCGGCAGGTCCAGGTGGGCACGCCACCGGGGCATCGCGCCGAACGCCTCCAGCCGACCCTCGATCCGCGCGGCCGTGGGCTGCCTGAGCTCCTGCACAAACCGGAGGCGCCCGAGACGGCCGCCGAGGTCCAGGTGGCCGCCCGTCTCCGGCAGGTCGCCCGGAGGCTGAATCGACCAGTCCACGCCGAGATCGACCGCGAACGGCGCGGTGGTCGCGACCGTGCCGCTGGCGTCGACTGTTCCGGCGGGGGCCTGCACCGCGAAGCGCTCCAGGCGGATGCGCCGCCGGCCGGCCCGGACCGTGAGCGCGATCCGTGAGACAGTCACCGGCTCGCCGGTACCCGGCCGGATCCGGATATCCGCGACGGTCAGCGCATCGATATCGACCGGCACGGGCGGTGCGAGTCCATCCGGCAGCGCGGGTCGGGCCGGGCCGCGCGCATTCCCGCCGTCCGACGCGGCCGCGAGCTCGACATCGACGCCCGACACGGCCGCGCGGTCGATCTGCACGCGCCCCGCCAGGAGTGCCGCCGGCGACCACGACAGCTCGATCCGGTCGATCCTGACCGTCACCCCGGCCCCCCGCACGACGAGACCATCGAGCTCGAGCGGACCGGCCAGTCGCCCGTCCACGGCACTGAACGAAACCGTTTCCGGCAACCAGGCATGGGCGCGGGTCGCGATCCATCTCAGTCCGGAAGGCGTCCAGAGCAGCCAGGCGGCGAGCGCACAGGCAGCCGCGATCAGCGCCAGCATCGCACCGCCCGTGACGAGCCAGGCCGTGCGTCGCGTCACAGGTCGACCCCGAGCCCGAGATGCAGCCGCGGCGACTCCTTGCCCTCGAGCGGCTGCGCCACGTCGATCCTGAAGACACCCACTGGCGAGCGGTAGCGCAATCCCACGCCGGCCGATTTCCGCAATGGGGTCTCCAGATCGTCCATGGCATTGCCGGCGTCCATGAACACCGCCGCGCCCCAGTTACCGTAGACGATGCGCTCGAGCTCCACACTGCCCACGGCGAGATATCGCCCGCCGACGGTGTTGCCGCTCTCATCCTTCGGGCCCAGTTCCTGGTAGGCAAATCCCCGCACGCTCTGGTCGCCGCCCGCGAAGAAGCGCTGCGACAGCGGCAGATTCGCGACGTCGTCCACGCGCACGCCGCCCAGTTCACCGCGTAGCAGCACGCGCGTATCCGGCAGGATGCCGCGTACGTAATTCACTGCGAGATGCCCGCGCAGGAAGCTCACGTCGGACCCGAACGTCTCGGTGCCGCCATTGACGTCGAGTGCAAGACGGTACCCGCGCGTTGCATAGACCGGGTCGTTGTACCGGCTGCGCAGGAGGCCGAGGCCGGGCATCACCAGGTCGCGCTTGAAATGATCGCCGCTCAGCACATCGCGGTTGCGCTGAAAATCGATGGAGAAGGTTCGTCTCCAACCGCCGCTCGTGGTGACCCGCTGGGCGCCCAGCTCGTACTGGTAGGACTGCCCGTCACCGATCTCTTCGCGCCCGGCGGATGCGTGCAGCACCAGCTGCTCGCGGAACGGCTGTGCCAGTGGAATCACGTAGCGCGCCGTCATGCGGGCGCTGATTTCGGCCAGACGGAGCTCGAGGCTGGCCGTATGCCCGCGACGATTGAAGTAGCGGTCCTCCCAGCCAGCCGTGATCCGGGCCCCGGTATCGGTACCGTACCCCAGGCCGAGCGTATACCGGTTCTGCGCCCTCGGCTCGAGCGCGACCTTGACGGGCACGCGACCATCGCGTGCATTCTCGCGCTCGGCGGTCACGTCCACATGCTGAAAGTAGTCGCTGTCGTCGAGCGCGTACTGCAGCTCGCGCAGCTTGCTGGCCAGGAACGGATCGCCCGGGCCGAAGCGGAGGTAACGACGCAGGAAGTCGTCATCGAGAAACGACTGCTCGAACGTGACGGCGCCGAATGCGTATCGCGGCCCGCTGTCGAGCTCGAGGATCGCGTCCGCCGTGCGGGCCTCCGGGTCGATCCGCAGGACGTTGCGGCGCCAGCGCGCATCGAGGTAGCCACGCTCCGCCGCGAGTTGCATGATCCGACTCTTGGTCGTCTCGTAGTCCGCGTGGTTGAGCGGCTCGCCGGCGCGCAGGGGCAACTGCTTGCGCAGGTCGGCGAACGCCTCGTCGTTGCCGGCATCCCCCCCGATCTCGATGTCCACGCGCCGGACCTGCACGCGGGGCCCCGGATCGATGCGGTAGGTTGCGCGCCAGCCGTCGTCCGTACGCTCGAGGCTGGACTGGATGCGCGGCTGGTAGTATCCGAACGGGCGCAGCGCCGTCCGAATCTCGCCCGGCGCGCGCTGGTACAGGCGGCGTACGCGGCGTGCGTCCGTGCCGTCGCCGCCCGTGTACTGCACGATGCCCAGGTAGGCGCGCACATTGGTCAGCGCTTCCCCGCTGACCCCCTCCACCCGCACCTCCACCGCCGCCCGGGCCGCGCCGGCGAGCGCGAACAGTACGAGGGCCATGGCACATGCGAGCGCGCGACCTCCGTGGCGCCTGTGGGTGCGCATGGTCACCCGGTCGCGGCGAATTCGCGCGTCCAGGACAGCGTCGTGTCGCCCACGCGCCGGCCGGCGGCGTCGAAACGCCGCTCGCGCAACGTCACGGTGTCGTCCGCATGGATGGCCAGGACCGTCGAGCATCGGCTGCCGAATACGGGGGCGCAGATGAATACCGGGCGGCGGTCGCCCGCCCCGGGACCGGGATCGCCATCGTCCCGGAGCATCTCCAGCAGTCGCCCGCTGGCGACGCCACCCTCCAATGCCCGCTCGAAGCCGGCCCGGGCACGCCGCAGCCGCGGGTCATCCACATCCAGGCCGGCGTTGTCCGCCCCGTGCACGCCAGGCCCGAGACCGGTCGGCGCGGTCAACGCGCTGCCGGTGTACCAGGCCTCGCCGTGCCGATCGCCGCCGAGGAGGTGGAACCCCGCGTAGCGGAACGCGTTCGCCTGCGCGCGCAGGGCGGCCTCGCGCGGTTGCTGGTCCCCCAGGAAGGCGGGCACGAGCTCGCCCCGGGACGGCGGGGTGCCCGGTGGCGCGGGGACGCGCCGATCGTTGAGCACCACGGCGAATCGGCCATCGCGGTGCACCGCGAACCACGTACCGCCCGCGACGGTGTCACGCCCGCCGGCGAGCTCGGGTCGATCCGGCCAGCGGTGCAGCGGAGACGCGGGGCGATCGTGGCGCTCGTCGCGATTCGCGGCGACCACGACCGGTACCCCGGGCACGACATCCAGTGCAAGCAGCACGAGGCACATGGTCCGTCCCTACTCCAAGGCCGCCTGGAATGCCCAGTGCCAGGGTTCGTACACGATGCCGTGCGGATTGTCCCGCGGATAGGACAAGGCAAACCCCCAGCGGATCGCATGGGCGCCCAGCCACGCGAACGCCCTTGTCGTCTCGAACGCCTCGGTCAGCGGTTCCTGTCCCGCCACCCCGACATCGACCGCACAACCGGTGTGATGTTCCGAATATCCCGGGGCGGCGTTGACTCGCAGTATGGTCGCGATGTCCTCGCCTCGCGCCAGCTTGCGCTCGATCAGGGAGGCCTGGTATTCCGCGCTGCGATAGGCCGACACCACGACGAGCCCGATTCCGTCCGCCTCGGCGGCCACCTCGAGCCGCGCCCACCGGGCCGCGGCCTCGGGCGCGAGCCGCTGCTGACGACCGGAGCGTCCCGGCTGGACCTCGACCAGCTGTCCCGGCTCCCGCTGGAGTCGCAGGCCGGTGCGCTCGGCGTAGTCCGCGGGAATGCCGAGACGCTCGTGCAGATCCGCGATCCGTTGACGATAGGGATCCACGGGATCAGGCCTCGCCCACCAGCGCCTGCAGGATGGCCGACACCAGCAATGCGGCGAAGACGCCGGATACGAGATAGAGCAGGCGACGCAGCACGCGCAGGTGCAGCTCTGCCGGAGGCGTGCGCCGGGCGGCCCAGAACGCCACGCCCGCGAGGACACCGAGCACGACGAAGGTTCGCATGCCGATCAGCCGGGAAGATTGTCCTGGATGGCCCGGCGGACCGCATCGATCCCGGGCTCCAGGTCGATCACGGGACGCTCGGTCTGCCGGATGGCGATGTCCGGATCCTTGAGCCCGTGCCCGGTCAGCGTGCAGACGACGCGGCTGCCCTCGGGGATGCGGCCGTTACGCACGTCGCGCATCGCACCCGCCACCGACGCGGCCGACGCCGGCTCGCAGAAAATGCCCTCCTGCTCGGCCAGGGTTCGCTGTGCCGCCAGGATCTCGGAGTCGTCGATCTCGTCGAACCAGCCCGCGGACTCGCGCTGCGCGTCCCAGGCGCGATCCCAGCTCTGCGGATTGCCGATGCGGATCGCCGTGGCGACCGTATCGGGCTCCTCGACCGCGTGTCCCCGGAGGAACGGCGCGGCGCCACTCGACTGGTAGCCGAGCATGACCGGCGCGGCCGCGATCACACCTGCCTGTCGGTATTCACGATACCCCATCCAGTGGGCGCTGATGTTGCCCGCATTGCCGACCGGCAGGCAGTGGTAGTCGGGAGCGCCGCCAAGTGCCTCGACGATCTCGAACGCGGCGGTCTTCTGGCCCTGCAGCCGATACGGATTGATCGAGTTGACGATGGTGACCGGCGCCACCTCGGCGGCCTCGCGCACCAGGCGCATGCCCGCGTCGAAGTTGCCCTTGATCTGCAGCACGACGGCACCGTGGAACATCGCCTGTGCCAGCTTGCCCATGGCGATCTTGCCGTCCGGGATGATGACGAAGGCCGTGATGCCGGCGCGCGCGGCATACGCGGCCGCGGACGCCGAGGTGTTGCCCGTCGAGGCGCAGATGATCGCCCGGGCGCCCTCGTTGACGGCTTGCGTGACCGCCATGGTCATGCCCCGGTCCTTGAACGAGGCCGTCGGGTTCAGGCCCTCGTACTTCACGTACAGGTCCACGCGGCGGTCGAGCGCACGCGGCACGTTGTTGAGCCGGATCAGTGGGGTATCGCCCTCGCCGAGACTGATCACCCGCGCATCATCGGCGATGGGGAGGCGGTCTCGGTAGCGCTCGACGAGACCGGTGTAGCGCTGGCGGAACGGCATGGGAAATTCTCCCGGACTATCCGTGATGGGGGACGCGCCGGCCGGGCAATGATGCCCGGCGGACGTGGCGACGGTCCACGATAACGCAGCCGACCAGCACCGTTCAGAGATTTCCCAGGGTCTCGACCCGCAGCCGGGTCACCTCTCCGATCACGGAGTCGAGCGCCTGGAACTGCCGTATCGCTTCGTCGATGTGGCGTTCCTGTACACGCCGGGTCAGCATGATCAGCGGTACGGTGGTCTCGCCGGGTCCCGGTTCCTTCTGCAGGATTGCCTCGATCGAGATGTCCAGGTCGCCCATGATACGCGACACCTGCGCCATCACGCCGGGACGGTCCGCGGCCTGCAGGCGCAGGTAGTACGCACTCTCGATCTCCTCGATGGGCAGCACCGGCAGGTTCGCGATCTGGTCCGGCTTGAACGCCAGGTGCGGTACGCGGTTTGCCGGGTCCGCAGTGAGCGTGCGCACCACGTCGACGATGTCGGCCACCACCGCGGACGCCGTGGGCTCGGCACCCGCGCCGGCACCGTAGTAGAGCGTGGGTCCGAGTGCATCCGCCCATACGAGCACGGCATTCATGACCCCGTCGACGTTGGCAATCAGGCGACGCTCCGGGATCAGCGTCGGGTGCACCCGCAGCTCCACGTGGCCGTTCGTGCGCCGCGCGATCCCCAGGTGCTTGATGACGTAACCGAGCTCCGCCGCATACACGACATCGTCGCGCGTCACACCGCTGATGCCTTCGACGTAGACATTGTCGTACTGGAGCGGAATCCCGAACGCGATCGCCGCCAGGATCGTCAGCTTGTGCGCGGCATCGATGCCGTCCACATCGAATGCCGGATCGGCCTCTGCGTAACCGAGCCGCTGCGCTTCGGCGAGCACGTCGGCGAACTCGCGACCGTGATCGCGCATCTCCGTGAGTATGAAGTTCGCCGTGCCATTGACGATCCCCGCGAGCCAGCGGATCTGGTTGCCCGCCAACCCCTCGCGAATCGACTTGATGATCGGGATGCCGCCCGCAACGGCACCCTCGAACGCGACCATCACGCCCTTGCGCTGCGCCGCGGTGAAGATCTCGTTGCCGTGCAGCGCGATCAGGGCCTTGTTCGCCGTGACGACGTGCTTGCCGTTCTCGATCGCGCGCATCACGAGGCTGTACGCAGGCTCGTAGCCACCGATCAGCTCCACGATCACCGAGACTTCGGGGTCATCCACCACGTCGGCCGGATCGCCGGACAGGCGCACGTCACGCAGGCCGAGCGCATCGACGCGGGCGCGGTTGCGCACGGATGCGTGGCTGACAATGATGCCGCGTCCCGCACGACGCGCGATCTCTTCGGCGTTGCGCTGCAGTACCGTCACGGTGCCACCGCCAACGGTACCCAGGCCCAGGAGACCGATCTTCACCGGATTCAATTCATTGCCCCCGTTGCTGGACGTTGCGAAACATGCTGCGAATGCCGCGCAGCGCCTGTCGTGTGCGATGCTCGTTCTCGATCAGCGCGAAACGGACGTGGTCGTCGCCGTAGGTCCCGAAGCCGATACCGGGCGACACGGCGACCTTCGCCTCGGCGAGCAGCTTCTTCGCGAACTCGAGCGAGCCCATCGCGCGATATGCCTCGGGTATGCGCGCCCAGACGAACATGGTCGCCCTGGGCTTCTCCACGGGCCAGCCGAGCGCGTTCAGGCCATCACAGAGCGCGTCGCGCCGACGCTCGTACATGCCTCGGATCTCCTCCACGCAGGACTGGTCGCTTTCCAGCGCGTGAATCGCCGCCACCTGGATCGGCGTGAACATGCCGTAATCGAGGTAGGACTTGATTCGGGCGAGCGCGGCGATCAGCTCGGCGTTCCCGCAGACAAAGCCCACGCGCCACCCGGGCATGTTGTAGGTCTTCGACAGCGAGTACGTCTCGACGGCGATCTCGCGCGCGCCCGGCACTTCCAGGATCGACGGCGCGCGGTAGCCGTCGAAGACAATCTCGGCATAGGCGATATCGTGCACTACCCAGATGCCGTGCTCCCGAGCCACGGCCACCACCCGCTCGAAGAACTCGCGCTCCACGCAATGGGCCGTCGGGTTCGCCGGAAAGTTCAGCACGAGCATGCGCGGCCGGGGCCAGGAATCCGTGATCGCCTTTTCCAGCTCCGAGAAGAAGTCGATGTCCGGTGTGAGCGGCACATGGCGAATGTCGGCGCCGGAGATCACGAAGCCGTAAGGATGGATCGGGTATGCCGGATTGGGCACCAGCACGGCATCGCCCGGGCCCGTTGTGGCCAGCGCCAGGTGGGCCAGACCCTCCTTCGAGCCGATCGTGACGATCGCCTCGCTGTCGGGATCGAGCTCGACTCCGTACCGGTCCTGGTACCAGCGGGTAATGGCGCGGCGCAGCCGGGGGATGCCGCGCGAGACGGAGTACCGGTGGGTGTCGCCGCGCTGGGCCGCCTCGGTGAGCTTGTCCACGATGTGCGGCGGCGTGGGCTGATCCGGATTGCCCATGCCGAAGTCGACGATATCCTCTCCGCGGGTACGGGCGGCCGCCTTCAGATCATTCACGATGTTGAAGACGTACGGCGGCAGTCGCCTGATCCTCTGGAACTCTTCTTGCACTGCCGTATCGTCTCCAGCCAATCGGGCGCCCCGGCCCGGGGTGCACGACCGCACGTCGCGCCGCAAAACGATCGATTATAACGGTCCACGTGCTCCTTGGGCAGACCGCGCGCCCGCGCGCCCGTGCCGCGTCCCCGCGTATCCTGCGACCGGGCGTCCCTTGCTTTTCCAGTGCCTGCCCGCATATTGCCGACCGGCAGCCTCCGAAGCCGACTCCATACGGACCTGCGCCGACCCGATGCCGATCCAGCCCATCCCCGGTTTCGCCGACCCGTTCAGCTCGTTCACGCACCTCGCGGGCGCCGTGATCGCGCTCGCCATGTCGGTTCCCCTCGTGCGGCGGGGCCGCGGCAGCCGGCTGCGCGCCGCCGCCCTCGCCGTCTTCGGTTTCGCGTGCGTTTTCTCGCTGTCCATGAGCGGCGTGTATCACCTGCTCCCGGACGCGACATCGGGGCGCTACGTGCTGCGCGTGCTCGACCACGCCGCCATATTCGTCCTGATCGCCGGGACCTTCACTCCGGTGCACGTCATCGTGTTTCGCGGTCCCTGGCGGTGGGGCGTGCTGGGATTCGTGTGGTTGGTGGCGGTAACCGGGATCACACTCGCGTCGGTGTTCTTCGACAACATCCCGGAATGGCTCGGCCTGACGATGTATCTCGCGCTGGGCTGGTTCGGCCTGACCACGGGCGTCGCCCTCTGGCGCCGCTTCGGCTACCGCTTCGTGCAGCCTCTGGTACTCGGCGCCATTGCCTACACGCTCGGCGCGCTGATGGACTTCGCGGGCTGGCCCGTGCTCGTGCCCGGCGTCGTCGGACCGCACGGCCTGTTCCACGTGTGCGTGCTCTGCGGGCTCGCGTTCCATTGGCGCTTCATCGCCGGAATCGCCCGCACCCGCCCGGTCTACGATGCGCCAGCGCGCACCGGCCTGAACCGGCGTCGGACTGCTACACTGGACGCACATGCGAACCTGCCCGGTCGCTCCACCGGGCCCCAACCATGAAAGTGAGCCTCGACACCGGCACCGCCAGTTACCTGATCCGGGGCTACGGCACGGGCAGCATCACGGTCAACGAGACCGTGTACGAGCGCGACGTGATCGTGATGCCGGAAGCCATCATCGATGAGTGGCACAGCGCGCCCGCCGACGCATTGACGGCGGCGCACTTCGATCTGCTGGGCGACTACGCGCCGGAAATCCTTTTGCTCGGCACGGGCCGGGTGCAGTGCTTTCCACCGGCCCGGCTGATGGCCGACCTTGCCCGGCGCGGGATCGGCCTGGAAGCCATGGACACGGCCGCGGCCTGCCGGACGTTCAACGTGCTCATGTCCGAGGATCGACGCGTGGCCGCGGCACTGATGATGATCCGCCCCGAGAGCGGCTGACACCGCGGCCGCACCGCGGTGCCCGGCGGTTTCACGGGTAGAAGAGCGTATCCACCGAGAAGCCCCGGCTCTCCAGGATCCGGCGCAGCCGCTTGAGCGCCTCGAGCTGGATCTGGCGCACCCGCTCGCGGGTAACCCCGAGTTCGCGCCCCACCTCCTCCAGCGTCGCCCGCTCGTAACCACGCAACCCGAACCGGCGCACGACCACCGCGCGCTGCTTTGGATCGAGCTCCTCCAGCCACTCGTCGCAGTGCGCCCGGACGTCCTCGTCCGCGAGCAGCGTGGAAGGCTCGGGCGTCGTCTCGTCCGCGATCAGGTCCAGGAGCGGCCGCTCGCTGTCCTGTGATACCGGCACGTCGACGGAGGCGACGCGCTCGTTCAGGCCCAGCATGCGCTTGACGTCGTTGATCGGCCGATCGAGGAGATCCGCGATCTCCTCGGCCGTGGGCTCGTGGTCGAGCTGCTGCTGCAGCCGGCGCGCGGCCCGCAGGTAGACGTTGATTTCCTTGATGATGTGGATCGGAAGCCGGATCGTGCGGGTCTGATTCATCAGCGCCCGCTCGATCGTCTGGCGGATCCACCAGGTGGCATAGGTGGAAAAGCGGTACCCCAGCTCCGGATCGAATTTCTCGACCGCGTGGATCAGCCCGAGGTTGCCCTCCTCGATCAGGTCGAGCAGCGCAAGCCCGCGGTTGACGTAGCGGCGCGCGATCTTCACCACGAGCCGGAGATTCGACTCGATCATGCGGCGACGCGAGGCGGTGTCCCCGCGCTGGGCCGCGCGTGCCAGGTCGCGCTCCTGCTCCGCCGTCAGGAGTACGGAGAATTCGATCTCGCGGAGGTACAGGCGCGTGGCATCGGCCTCGCGGGGCCCGAACTCGCCCGCCTGCACGGGGATGTCCTCGGGGGCCTCGGCGACCGCGGGCGCCTTCGGCGCCTCTTCCCGCTCCTCCGGACCGTCTTCGGTCGTTGCGGTCCGTTCATTCGGATCGCGCATATCGCTCATCGGCATCGGCGCTCCCGTCGCCGGCTCCACCCCGGCGATTCGACGCTTCCATGATCCTGCGGGCGTGCCGGGCCCAGGCGACCGTCGGTCACTGGTTCGCCTGATCCCGTGGCGGCAGATAATCGAGCGGATCGACCGGCTTGCCTTCCCGGCGGATCTCGAAATGCAGCACGGGGCGCCCGTCGTTCCCCCGACCCATGCGCCCGATCTGCTGGCCGCCGGTTACCCGTTCCCCCTCGCGAACCAGGAGTTCGCTATTGTGCGCGTACGCGCTCAGGTACTCGCTGTCGTGGCGGATGATGATCAGCCGCCCGTACGCCTGCAGACCCTTGCCACTGTACACGACCTCCCCGGCCGCCGTCGCCTGCACCGGCTGGCCGTACTCACCCTCGATATCCACGCCGTGGCCGGCCACTCGCCCGTCGCGGAAGGTCCCGACCACCCGCCCGGTCGTGGGCCAGCGCCAGTCCTCCGAACCCGCAGCGCCGGTACCGGACGGGGCACTGTCCGGCGTCGACGGTCCGGCTGACGCCGCGATGGTGCTCCCCTGGTCCGCGCCCGTGTGCGTGCTCGCGGTCGCCATGGACGGGGACGGCGCATGCGTCCGGCGGGGATGCAATCGCAGCCGCGTGCCGGGCTGCAGTCCCCGTGGGTCGCCGATGTCGTTCCACGCGATCAGATCCTGCGGATCCACGCGGTAGCGCCATGCAATCGAATAGACCGTGTCTCCCGACCGGACGACGTAGATGCCCGGCTGGAAGGCCCTTTCGAACGCGCCATTGGACGCACAGCCCGCCAGCGCAGCGCTCAGCGCCATTGCCGCGACCCAGCGGCTCATCCGCCTCCCCGAACGGCAATCCACCCACCCGCGGCGAGCACGAGCACCCCCCATCCAAGCCATTCGATCCACCGCCGCACCAGCGGTTCCACCCGGGGGCCGATCCGGCCGGCAACCAGCGCAACGAGGACGAAACGCGCGCCGCGCCCCAGGAGCGAACCGACCAGGAAAGGCACCAGTGACAGCGACAGCGCGCCCGCCGCGATCGTGAACACCTTGTACGGCAGCGGCGTGAAGCCGGCAAGCAACACGACCCAGAGCCCCCAATCGGCGAACCAGCGCACCGCCTCCTGATAGTCAGCCAGCAGTCCCGCTGCCTCGATCCATGGCAGCAGTGCCCCGATGGCGTAGTGCCCGATCGCGTATCCGAGCACGGCGCCGGCCACCGATGCCAGGGTGGTCAGCAAAGCGAACTGCAGGCTTCGTGCCGGCCGGCTCACGGCCATCGGCACCAGCATCACGTCCGGCGGGATCGGGAAGAACGAGGATTCCGCGAAGGCCAGCGCGGCGAGATACCGGGGCGCATACGGGTGCGCGGCCCAGCGCAGGACACGGTCGTAGAGCGGACCGAACAGGCGCATGTCGCGTGCCCCCGTCGGTCCGCTTACTCGCGCCCGCTGAGGAACGGGACGAAGCTCACGAGATCGAGCACCTCCTCGTGCCAGCGGCCGTCCACCGCGCGCGTGTAGCGCACCAGCTCCTGCGTGCCGCGGCTGCCAACGGGCACGACGAGACAGCCACCGGCGGCGACCTGATCGAACAGGGTTTCCGGCACGCGCTCGGGGGCCGCGGTCACCAGGATGCCGTCGAACGGCGCCTCCTCGGACCAGCCCGGGGCGCCGTCGGCGTGGCGCAGGTGCACGTCGCCGTAGCCCAGCTGCCGGAAGCGCTCCTGCGCACGCTGCAGCAGGCTGCGGATCCGCTCGATGGTATAGACCTCGGCCACGAGGCCCGACAGGACCGCGGCCTGGTACCCCGAGCCGGTGCCGATCTCCAGGACCCGCGCCTCCGCGGGCACGAGGTCGGCGATCAGCGCCTCGGTCATGCGGGCCACGACGAACGGCTGGGAGATGGTCTGGCCCGATCCGATCGGGAGCGACACGTCCTCGTAGGCGCGGCTCGACATGGCTTCGTCCATGAACAGGTGCCGGGGCGTCCGCCGCATGACCTCGAGCACGCGATCGTCCCGCACACCCTTCGCGCGCAACCGCTCGATGAGCCGGTCGCGCGTGCGCTGCGAGGTCATGCCGACCCCCACGATGTCCGTTTGCGTCAGGCGCCTGAGCATTCCGACACCCACTCCTCCAGGCGCGGCAGCGCCGCATGCCGTGTCATGTCCGTGGTCAGCGGCGTCACCGACACGAATCCGGCCGCCACGGCGTGGAAGTCCGTGCCCTCGCCGGCATCCTGCTCGGGCCCGGGCGGCCCGATCCAGTAGCAGGGCCTGCCCCGGGGATCCTGTGTCGCCAGGACCGGCTCGGAGCGATGCCGATTGCCGAGCCGCGTGACGCGCCAGCCGCGGATCGCGTCGCAGGCGCGGTCCGGCACGTTCACGTTGAGAATCGTGTCCGGCGGCAGCGGATTCGACCAGAGTCGCTCGACGACCTGGCAGGCGACCCGGGCCGCGGTCTCGTAGTGCCGGACGTCGACGCCGGCCAGCGAGACGGCGACGGCCGGCAGCCCCAGGAAGCGTCCTTCCATCGCCCCTGCCACAGTACCGGAGTAGTGCACGTCATCACCCAGGTTCGCGCCCGCGTTGACGCCCGTCACGACCATGTCCGGCACCCGGTCCAGGAGTCCGTTGATCGCCAGGTGCACGCAATCGGTCGGCGTGCCCTGGACCGCAATGAATCCGTTGTGCTGCCGGTCGGCCCGCACCGGGTGAGTGAGCGTCAGCGAATTGCTCGCGCCGCTGCGGTCGCGGTCCGGTGCGATCACCGTGCACTCCGCAATGGAGCCGAGCGCATGCGCCAGCGCCTCCAGCCCCGGGGCCCGGAAGCCGTCATCGTTCGAAACCAGGATATGCATGTCGTGGGTATCGCCGCAGTTGCGCCAGACTATACGCGATATCGCGGTGCGCACGCAGGCCCGGGCGGGCCGTCGACGCCCTGCCGGGCGCCGCCCGATGCGTCCGCCCCGTCGTCGCCCGTATACTGGATGCCGCGATGGCTCACGACGACATCAGCGACGAGGAGCGCCGCCTGTTCCGCGAAGCGGTCGACGGCGTGACCCGCCTCCGCCACGACCGGCGCGATCCGGCCGGGGACCCGCGCCGCCCCCCGCGCGCCGACCAGCGCGCCGCGGACGAAGCCCGGGTCCGCGAGGCCCTCGCATCCGGCGAGCTGGACGACCCCGAGGCGGACCTGGCCGAGGAGTTGTTCCACGCGCGGCCGGGGCTCCAGAAGCGTGTGCTCCGCCGCTTGCGCCGCGGTCAGTTCGCGATCCAGGCGGAGATCGATCTGCACGGCATGACGCGGGCCGAGGCGCGCGTGGCGCTGGATACCTTTCTGCGCGAGTGTCGCGAGCGCGGCGCGGGCTGCGTGCGCATCATCCACGGCAAGGGGCGCCGATCCAGCAACGAGGGCCCGATCCTCAAGCCGGCTGTGGCAGGCTGGCTCCGGCGGCGCTCCGAGGTGCTGGCCTTCTGCTCTGCACGCCCGGTGGACGGCGGCAGCGGCGCCCTCTACGTGTTGCTCTCCGGCCGCTGACGTACCCCGGGCGAGGCGCCCCGGGACGGCGCGCCGCGCAATGCGGCGATGCGCTCCGCCAGCGGCGGATGCGACATGAACAGTCGTCGGAGGCCGCCGCCCGCGCCGCCGCTGATGCCGAACGCGGCCATCTGGTCCGGCAGCGTCGACGGCTCGTAACGCGCCCGCAGGCGCTCGAGCGCCGCGATCATCCGATCACGGCCGGCCAGGCGTGCACCGCCGGCGTCCGCACGAAACTCGCGCCGGCGCGAGAACCACATCACGACGATCGACGCCAGCAATCCGAGGACGATCTCCGCCACGATCGTGACGATCCAGAAGCCCGGCCCGTGCCCCCGCTCCGATCGAAAGACCGCCCGGTCCACCAGCTGGCCGATCACGCGCGCCAGGAAGATCACGAACGTGTTGAGCACGCCCTGGACCAGGGCGAGCGTGACCATGTCCCCGTTGGCCACGTGCGTGACCTCGTGACCGAGCACCGCCTCGGCCTCGTTGCGGGTCATCCCGGCCAGCAGTCCCGTACTCACGGCCACCAGCGCCGCATCCCGCCGCGCGCCCGTGGCGAAGGCATTGATCTCCGGGGCGTCGTAGATCGCCACATCGGGCATGCCGATGCCGGCCGCACGAGCATGGCGCGTCACGGTATCGACCAGCCAGCGCTCCGCCTCGTTGCGCGGCTGATCGATCAGGCGCGCACCGGTGAGGTTCTTCGCCATCCACTTGGACGTGGCCAGTGAAATGAAGGAACCGCCGAAGCCGATGATCGCCGCGAACACCAGCAGCGCGTCGAGATCCAGCCCGGCGCCCGACGACTCCAGCCAGGTGTCGATCCCGAGCACGCGCAAAGACACGCTCAGGACCACGAGGATGGCCAGGTTGGTGACGAGGAACAGTCCGACTCGTTTCAGCATGCGACGATCTCCCTTTCCGGAGCGGCCGATCCGCGCCCGCCATCCGGCATGCTTCGATCCATTATCGCGGTCCGGGTTCCCGGCCACCACATCGCGGCATCGCGCGGGCGCCGGGAACCTTTCGGTTCACGCGCGGGACCAACGGCGGCAAATATAGAGAACAATTCCCGGGGGGTATAGTCATGGCAGCGCTGAGTCATCACGTGCCGTTCCTCGTCGGCGTCCTCACGGCACTGGCAATCGTCAGTGTCGTAATCACGCCGCGGGTGCGTACCGCCGACGGCTTCTTCCGGGGCTGGAGCGACTCGGGCGCGAGCCCGGGCGTATTCACGCTCACGTTCTCCCAGGTCACGACCTGGATTTTCGCGCGCTCCCTGCTCAACGCCGGAATCCTGGGTTACTTCTACGGCATTTCCGGCGCCCTCGCCTACACCGCCTACTACGGATCCTTCATCACCGGGTGGCTGATCGTCGACCGGCTGCGGTTCACGCACGGCGTGGACAACGTGCAGTCGTTCCTGTCGCAGCGCTTCGGTCGCTGGGGCACCGGCTGCTTCAACGTGCTGGTCTCGTTGCGCCTGTTGAGCGAGGTGTTCGCAAACCTGCTCGTCGTCGGAATCGTTTTCGGCATGGCGGGAACCACGGGTTACGTCACCGCGATCGTGGCTGTCGCGGCGGTTACGCTGATGTACTCGATGACGGGCGGCCTGAGGGCGTCGCTACGCACGGACGTGCTGCAGATGAGCATCCTGCTGCTGCTGCTGATCCCCCTGTTCGCGATGATGCTCGGGCACCCGCTGTTCAACATGCCGGCGGTGCTGACGAGCAGTCCGAACCTCGATGGTCCCGGCTGGGTCCTGCTGGTGGTCGCGCTCCTGCAGGTCTGGAGCTATCCGCTGCACGACCCCGTGATGATGGACCGCGGCTTCATCGCCGGCCGCGAGGCGACGCGGCGCAGCTTCCTGCATGCATTCTGGATCTCCGCCCTGTGCATTCTCGGATTCGGCCTGCTCGGCGTCTTCGCCGGGCTCAATCGCACGGGCGAGGAAGAGCTCATCGGCACGCTCGCCCGCCTGCTCGGCGAGCCGGCGACCGTGATGCTGGGAGCCGCGCTCGTCGTCTCCGCGGCCTCGACCCTCGATTCCACGTTCTCCAGCGCGGCCAAGCTCACGATCCAGGACATGCACATCGCGCCGCTGTCCGCCGGCAACGGGCGCCTCGCGATGGCCCTGTTCTGCATCGTGGGCCTCGCACTCGTGTTCTTCGGCCCCGAGGATCTGTTCGCCGCCGTTGCCGTCAGCGGTACCGCGTCGCTGTTCCTGGCTCCCGTGATCGTGTTCTCGATCTGGGGCGGCCGTGACGTCGCACGGTGGAGCTTCGTCGTGACGTTCGTGGCGGCGGTGGCCGGGGCGGTGCTGTATTTCCTCGAGACCTCGGGATACAGCGGCATCGTGACCACTGTGACCGGCTTCGAGCACAAGTACAGCAAGCTGCTCGTCATCACGTCCGGCGTACTGGTCATCGGCTTCGGCTCCTTCGCCATCGGGCTGCGGCCGCGAGCGGCTCCGGCCGGGCTCACCGGCCCGGGGGCCTTGTCGTGAGCGCGGAGCCGGGACGCAGTTGCCCGCTGCACTACCGGCACGGCCCGGCCGCGCTCGCGGCCGCGGAGTCCGTGCGCGCCGATACCGCGTGGATCGCCGGCGGGCTGTACGGGAACGTGGATGCGCTTTCGGCCCTGGTCGAGCGCGTGTCCCGCGATCGCGACCGCGGCGACGGCGTCGAGCTGATCTTCAACGGCGATTTTCACTGGTTCGACGTGGACCCGGCCGACTTCGCCCGCGTGCAGCGTGTCGTGCTCGAGCATCGCGCAACGCGCGGCAACGTCGAGTCCGAGCTGGCCCGGCCGGACGCCGATGCTGGCTGCGGCTGCGCCTATCCGGCGTTCGTGGACGATGCGACCGTGGCGCGCTCCAACCGGATCATCGAGCGACTGCGCGCCGCCGCGGCCGGCATGCCCGAGGCCGCCGCCGCCCTGGACCGGCTGCCGGACGTACTGCGCATGGAGATCCACGGGCTGCGGGTGGGCATCGTCCACGGTGACCCCGAGTCGCTGGCCGGCTGGGGCCTGGCCGTGGAGAGCCTCGCGTCTCGCGGCGGTGCGACGGGGACGGACACGGTCGGCCGATGGGCACGCGCGGGCGACGTGGACGCCTTTGCCTGCACCCACACCTGCCTGCCGTGGACCGGGCGCTTCGGTGATGTGGTCGTCATCAACAACGGCTCGAGCGGGATGCCGAACTTCCGTGGGCGTCGCGAAGGCCTTGCCACCCGGATCGCATCCGCCGGCGATCCGGCCCCGGATGCTCTGTATGGCGTTCGCGCCGGCGACGTCCGTTTCGAGGCCGTGCCGATCGCCTACGATGCCGATGCGTGGATGTCGCGATTTCTGCGCGCCTGGCCCACCGCCTCGGCGGCATACGAATCGTACTGGACGCGCATCGCACAGGGGCCCGATTTCGACCTGGCCGACGCCCTTCCCTTCCGCCAGGCCGCTCCGTCCTGAAGCGGCACAAGTCGCGTGGCGCGCCGCGGAAGCGGGCGACGGTATTTCGATCCGGCATCCCCCACACAGACCCGGTCAGCGGGCCCTGTTCGAACGGAGAACCGGAAAGAGCAAGGGGCGGGCTATCGCGAGCGCGTCGCGGACGTGGACGACCCGGACCGGGCGGCCGGACGGCCCCCCAGGGCGACCAGGTGCTCTGGATCGAGGGCCCACTCCAGCGTCGCATTGCCCGCTCGTGGTGTTGCCGGGAATTCCAGCAGGCAGGCGCCACCCTTGCGCAACGAGGTGAAGCTGCGCGCGGTGGCGGCCAGCGCATAGCTGACGAAACGACCGAGGTCGGGCTCGTGTCCGACCAGTGCGATACCGCCGGTGTCGCCGCGCATGGCGGCCGCGAGTGCGGCCAGCATGTCGCCTGCCGCTGCGCCGGACTGCAGCGCCTCGACCTCGACCACCGGGATCCCGCCGAAGGCGACGGCCACGGCGTCGGCCGTCTCGCGCGCACGCCGGTACGGGCTGCACAGGATCTGCGCGGGCGGCCGCTCCGCGACGGCAAGCCCCACCGCAACGGCGCGCATCTGTTCGGCACCCTCGGGCGTCAACGCCCGGTCGGCGTCGAGGCCGGACGGTGCCCGGTCTTCCGCCGCGCCATGGCGAATCACGAGGCAGGAGTGCATGACGGGTCCTCGGGGTCGTCATTTCCCGATTTCGGCGTGTCTACCGGTTTGGTTTCCCCGAATCGGCCGGGGTTCGATTCCGCGGCGTCGACAGTGGCCCCGCCTTCCGCCCCGTCGACGTCGTCGGTCGCGTGCGCGGGCTTCTCCGCGCTCGAAACCGCATCGCCGGTGTCATCCGCCCCCGTGTCATCCGCCCCCGTGTCATCCGCCCCCGTGTCATCCGCCCCGGTGTCGTCCGCCCCGGTGTCGTCCGCCCCGGTGTCGTCCGCCCCGGTGTCGTCCGCCCCCGTGTCA